>ENA-ORVC01000091-ORVC01000091.1-human-gut-metagenome-genome-assembly--contig:-NODE-91-length-85208-cov-96.695149_pt1 | contig 85208 bp, 105 predicted proteins | sample MGYA00242092_ERZ509234 | MGnify/ENA primary metagenome ERZ509234 (study PRJEB26280, sample SAMEA2338800) | human gut metagenome | biome: human gut; feature: human-associated habitat; material: faeces... | reverse complement strand
ATGAGAATATCGGGCTACCGCATCGCAAGCATCTGTATCAGATTATGGCGAATGAACTGAAGATTCCTCATGTCATAGTCTCTCTGGCCTATATGACAATACAGACTTTTATAATAGTAGGATATATTTATTACCAACAGTATGGCTATATCTTCTTGATAGGGTGTATCTTACTGTTGAGCGCAATATACGTACTCTTCATGAAAAAGTATTTTTCAAGACATATCTCTTGAATTACTGTCTTCCATTATACAATTTCCGCGGTCACCTGAATACCCAAAGCTTTGGCAATACGCTCGATATCACGCTTCTTTGTTTTTGTATTGCTGCAGGTCATAAGAAACCGTCCGTTGCCTAATGGTTTTTGAGCGCGCTGGTATTTCTCATGAAGTGTGTTTGATATCAAGGGAATCTTGCATACCTTGATATTTAAAGATTGCACTTGTTCCACACCTACTGTCATCACAAATTGCCGGAAAGTCTCGGCTGCTTGTGTTTCTTGAATTACTTTCCCATTACCAAAAGTAATCTTTAATCGGGATATTGGAGTATTGCTTTCCGTATCATTGGTTACTTGGTACAGTTTCTTTGCTGCTTCAAGAAATCTTGGAAATAATGTTCCCCACTGGTTGTTGACAACAATTTTTGTTCCGTCTGCCAATAAAATAACTTCATCAGGCTTAAGAAAGTAGCGTTTCTTTAAATCGGGATGAGATTTGATTTTTTCTTGGACTTCTATCAAGGTACGTATTACACCCAATGCTTTACTGTGTAAATTGGATGGAAAGACTTTTTCCAGTTCAACATAGTTTATGTTGGGATGGTCTTTGATATAGTGCTTGATTACTTCCAATACAAAACGTCTTTTGACATAGAAGTTGATTCCATCCAATGAGAATTTTGTATGGTCTTTGGAGTCACTTTCTTTATAGTCGTTTTGTGAGTTTTTAGATGTTTGCCTCGTTTTAAGTTGTAATGAAGGGAGAATGCTCTTATTTTCGTAATGTACTGTAAGCGTAAGATTGGCAAATTCTTCATTAATGGCGGATTCCTCAAATCCTTCAGCTGTAAACTTGTCTTTGAGCAACGAAATCATATTCTTTATCCCATTGCCTTCGGATAAGAATTCTGACACCCTCCTATGCAGATTATTACGCGCTTGGATTTTTTTATATTGCTCATTACAGAATGTTTCTATTTTTTCCAGATTGAATTTGTCGTAAGTTAGCAGGTCACAGATGATGGAACCATTTACATCTTCTTTCTTAAATTCTGCTGTAAATACACAGATGGGATTCTCGCCATCGTTGGGAATGTCGTAGTAAAGCTGTATCTTTTCTCCTATATATAATCCGACATTAAGTTTCAGTTGGCGCATATACGACATCAACTGATTTTCTTGCCTCTCATTTTGTATATTAGACGGACGTTTTATTTCAATTGGGAGTACGGGGGATTGTGTATCATGTTCGTTCTTTCGCCAAAGTACAATGTCCGGGCGTATGGAGTTGCTATTGCCTATCGGTAATGTATACTGGGATACCATTGTTCCATTGGTCTTTTTCCATCCAAGAAATTTCAAGCAGTTCTCTATTTCCCGCTGGTAATCACCTTCTACCGAATTTGTTTCAAAATACGGTATCAGTGTTTCCACAATCTCAGGCCAATTTTCATTCATCTTTTATCGGGTTATATTAGGACATATTGTTTACACTTCTTCGGAGTGTGCATAAAGCAAATGTATTGACTTTATTTGAACTGCCCAAATTATAGTCATAAAAAATGAATCGGGCGGTGTACAATAAAAACAAATAGTCCCGGATTCTTGACAAAGAATCCGGGACTATTTGTTTTTATCGTTTTTGAGGGGCTTTACTTAGCCGGCTTCAACCATTTGTCCAGCCATTCAAAGAAGGTACGTTGCCACAGCACGCCGTTTTGAGGCTTCAGCACCCAGTGGTTTTCGTCCGGATAGATAAGCAGTTCGGCAGGAACGCCACGCATCACGGCTGCATCGAAGGCGGCCATTGCCTGGTTGGCAAGGATGCGGAAGTCCTTTTCTCCGTGGATGCAGAGGATAGGGGTGTCCCATTTGTCGACGAAGAGATGCGGGGAGTTGGCAAAAGTGCGTTGTGCCGTAGCGTTGTTCTTTTCCCAATAAGCACCGCCCATATCCCAGTTGGCAAACCATTTCTCTTCCGTTTCCAGATATTGCATTTCCATGTTGAAGATACCGTCGTGTGCGATGAATGCCTTGAAGCGTTTGTCATGGTGTCCGGCAAGCCAATATACGGAGAAGCCTCCGAAGCTGGCGCCTACGCAACCCAGGCGGTCTTTGTCGACGAAAGGTTCCTTGGCCATTTCGTCAATGGCAGTGAAGTAGTCCTTCATGCACTGGCCGCCATAATCACCGCTGATGGCTTCGTTCCACTCTACACCGAAGCCCGGAAGACCACGACGGTTGGGAGCTACGATGATATAGTCGTTTGCCGCCATAATCTGGAAATTCCAACGGTAGCTCCAGAACTGGCTGACGGGACTCTGAGGACCACCTTCACAGAAGAGGAGGGTGGGGTACTTCTTGTTAGGGTCGAACTGCGGAGGATAAATCACCCAGGTCAGCATCTGCTTGCCGTCGGTGGTCTTCATCCAGCGGGCTTCCACTTTACCCATCTCCAGCTGGTCGTAAATCTGCTTGTTTTCTGTGGTCAGTTGCACTGCTTCTGCAAAAGCGTCGCCGTTACGTGCACTGTTTACGGCATAGATTTCGTCGCCCATGCTCATGGAATGACGTTTGGCGATAATCTTGTCTCCGCAAAGGGCAAGCGAAGCATAGTCGTACATGCCGTCGGTGAGCTGGGTAAGCTTGTCGTTTCCGGCAAGGTCGATGTTGTAAATCTGTGTCTCGCCATGCCATACACCGATGAAGTAGATGCTCTGGGAATCTTTGTTCCACAAGAAGGCGTCCACGTTCGATTCGAAAGCTTTGCTTACAAAACGTTTCTCGCCGGTCTCGAGGTTCATGATAAACAAGCGGTTCAAGTCGGCTTCGTAGCCGTCACGCTCCATGCTCTGCCAGGCGATGTATTTGCCGTCGGGAGAGTATTGGGGATTCGTATCATATCCCTTGTTTTCTTCCGTGATGTTTTTGGTTTCCTTGGAGGCAAGGTCGTAGATATAAATGTCGGAGTTGGTGGAAATGGCATACGCCAGTCCGGTTTTCTTACGGCATGTATAGGCCACTTTATCAGAAGACGGGCTCCATGCCAGCTGCTCGATACCGCCCCAGGGCTTCATCGGGCTTTCGTATGGCTCTCCCTCAAGAATATCAGTGACATTGCTGATGGCATTGCCGTCGAAATCAGCAACAAACGGATGGGGAGCAGTAGTCACCCATTCATCCCAATGCTTGTACATCAGGTCGGTAACGATGATGCCGGTGGCTTTAGGAAGGTCCGGATGTTTGTCTGCCGTACTCTTCACGGTCTTTACCTGGGCAATGAAAAGGAGTTTCTTGCCGTCGGGCGAGAAAGAGAACCCTTCGATGTCTCCCTCGTATTGGGTCAGCTGCTTGCGTCCGCTGCCGTCGGGATTCATTTCCCATACCTGGCTGCTGCCGCTTTCGTTGCAAAGGAAGGCAAGCTTCTTGCCGTCCTTGAACCACGTGGGCTGTCCTTCTTGCCAGGCGTCATGCGTTATCTGGGTATTGCCACTACCGTCGGCATTCATGACGAAGACTTCGCTGTTACTCTTGTTCTGGGGCACGCTGTAATAGGATACCGTGTAGGCAATTTGCTTTTCGTCGGGAGATACGGCTACACTGCCGATACGTCCCATCGCCCAGAGTGCCTCGGGTGTCATACGCTTTCCTTCAATCTTGATGTCCGACCGCTGGATGAGCGCTGCTGCGTCCTGCTGCTGTCCGGCATCTTTTGTTCCTCCGCAGGAGGCCAATGTCATGGCTGCTGACATAAGTAGTAGATTTACTTGTTTCATATATGTTTTTTGTTTCGGTTATTTCAATGCAAAGATACTAAATTTTCCTTCCTTGCCAATTCCCACGTTTGATATATAGCCAGCAGAAAATGAGAATAAAGCTGGAATAAACCATTTCCGAGGTCCAGCAGATGGCCACGTCGAGTTGCAGAATCAGAATAATGTAGGTGATATAGGCTGTGTAGATGACCAGCGTTGCCAGCTCCATGCCCAATGCAGTACGCGTATTGCCGGTTCCGGAAACTGCCTGGAAATAGACATTGGCAGGAACCAGGAACAGATAGGTGGAGCACATCACCCAGAGCGAATGCACGGAAGCGTCCTGCAGGTCGGGTATGTCGGTATAAATTCCCAGAATCAGCTTGGGGAACAGCGCGAAAAGCAATGCCAGCGGAAGTACGAAAACGTAGGCTATGCGTACGTGCTGCCGGATAGTGCCTGCCACGCAATCGGAATGGCCTGCACCGATGAGGTTGCTGACCAATGAACCGCAGGTAGAGGCAAACGCCATGAGTACCATGAACAGTATGCCGGACACGTTGCGGACAATGTTGGTCACTGCCAGCGAGCGCTCTCCCAGATGCTCCACATAAAGGAAGAACAAGAACCAGGTGGAGAGGGAGAAGAAATTCTGTATCATGGTCCAGAAAGAGACGTTCAGCATCCGTTTCAATACGTCCAGCCGGAACTTCGGAATACGGTCCAGCCCGTACTTGCAGCAGTCGATACGGCTACGGGTATAGAGGATGAAGAATAACAGCGAAACCAGCTCGGCCAGTGAGGAGCCGATGGCGGCTCCGGCAATGCCGAGCGCCGGGAAACCGAATTTACCGAAAATCAGGATATAGTTGAATACGACATTGCTCAACACCATGACGATGGAGTTCAGTGTCAGTGTCTTGGTTTGGGTGGTTCCCAAGAAAAAGGCACGGAACATGACTGCGCTGAACGAGAAGAAGGCACCGAATACACGCCAATGCAGGTAGCTGGTGGCTGCTTCGTAGATATGTTCCGAAGCGACGATGCGTTTCAGGATAATCGGTGAGAAACAATAGGATAGCAGGAACATGACTGCCGCCATTCCGACTTGGAAATAGATGCCCTGATAGAACAAGTCACCGATTTCCTTATACTGCTGTTCGCCGTTACGCCGGGCAATGAGTATCTGTGCCCCGATGCTGAAACCGAAGGCAACCATGAAGATGACCATGTAGAAGACACCGGCGATGGCAGATGCTCCCAGTTCGACTTCGCCCACACGCCCGAGGAAGGCAGTGTCCGTCATACCTATCAGTTGCTCCATAAGGAGGCTGATTAGGATGGGGTAGGCTATAAGCCAGATCTGTTTGTAGGTGTATTTAGTCTGCATAATTTAGAGTCTGTGAGTTTTTTCATTGGCGTAAGGATAAGAAAGCCGGGCAAATGTCATTGTCCGGCTTTCTGCAAAAGAATATCTTGAACGGTAGTCTTACTACTTTTTGTTCTGTCTCTCTTTCATCATCTGTTCCTGCTGTTTCTGCATGGCTTCCAGACGGGCGGCGAAACCGGTTTTCTTCATCTTCTTCGGGTCTTTCTTGTTGGCTTCCAACTGGGCAAGAAGGGCTTCCTCATTGGTTGTCTTGCGCATGATGAGCGTTGTTACCACACTGATTAACGTAGAGATGAAGTAGTAATAGTTCAATCCCGAAGGATAATCGTTCAATATGAAGAGGAACATGATAGGCATCAGGTATGACATCCACTTCATGGCAGCCATCTGCGGATTGGCACCCGTATCCTGCTGCTGCATCATGTACTTCGTGTTCAATATGTTGGTAACCGTCATCAGCAGGCAGAACAAGCTGAGGTGGCTGCCCAGGAACGGGATATGGAACGGGAAGTTGATGAATGCATCATAAGTGGAAAGGTCATCTGCCCACAAGAAGCTCTGTTGGCGGAGTTCAATGGCACTCGGCACGAACATGAACAAGGCCATCAGGATAGGGAACTGTATCAGCATCGGCAGACATCCGCCCATCGGGCTGACTCCGTACTGGCTGTAGAGGCCCATCACTTCCTGCTGCTTCTTCATGGCATCTTCCTGCTTGGGGTACTTCTTGTTTATCTCGTCGATTTTCGGTTTCAGTACGCGCATCTTGGCAGAGGACATGTAGGTTTTCCACGTTGCGGGGAATACTACAGCTTTTACGATTAACGTCATGAACAACAGTACGATACCCATGCTCAACCCCCAACTGGACAACCAGTCGAAGATGTTGATGGTGAACCATTTGTTTATCCAGCGGATGAGCGGCCAGCCCAGATAGACCAGACGGTTCAGCTCCCACTTCTCGTCACGCCCCTTGTCGAGTGCGGTCAGGGTCTTGTAGTGATTGGGGCCGAAGTAGAAGAACAGCTGGGTAGGTTCCTTGCCAGCAGGGTCGAACTTCGTGCTCATCTCCGCAGAATAGTCCTTAATGTAGCCGCTGCCTTGAGTCTCCATCTTGGAACTCAGCTTGGTCTTTTCAAAGTCGGCATCTGCCAGGAATACCGAAGAGAAGAACTGGTTCTTGAAGGCAATCCAGTCCAGACGTTCCGGAACTTCCTTTTCATCGTTCTTGTTGGCAGACAGATAATCGGTACCCTCTCCGGCGATTTTGTAAGTCAGCTCAGCCAGACGGTTCTCGTAGGTGTAACCCTTCTCTATCTGACGGGCACGCTGAGACCACTCGATGTCCACATAATTGTTGGTGGCGGCCAGCTTGCCTTCCATATTGACTGCCTGGATAGTAAAGTCTATCAGGTATGTGTCATTGTGCATGCTGTAGGTAAAGTCGATATAGCTGTTGCTGTCTGCCGACAAACGCATGGTGACGGTACTGTCCGTACGGTTTACTGCGGTGAAATAATAGTCTTCCGTCTGGATAGTCTCTTTCTTGTTGTAAAAGAGGAAATTCATGGAAGCGTCATTGCCGCTGAACAGTGTGACGGGGGTCGTCTTGTCTTGTCCCATGTATTCCTTCAGCGTGGCCGAAGCTATGCGCCCGCCTTTTGTATCTACGGTTATTTCTGCCAGGTTGTTCTGGATGGTTACCTGCGAGTTGGTTCCTTGACGGGCGTCGAAGAAGAGGGCAGTGGAGTCAACGCTTGCTTCCGCTCCGCTTTCGTTGGCCAGGGCTGCTTCCGCCTTGGCTTTCAAGTCGGCTTCGCGCTGTTGCACCTGGGCTATGGAGTCGTAGTAACGTTGCTGTGCTTCCAACTGCTCCTGGCTGGGACGGCTCAGAAAGCTGAAACCTACTAACAATATCGCTATCAGAACAAGACCTGTGATGGTATTTTTATCCATTCTTTGTTGATTACAAATTACTTATTACAAATTATTTCTTTTCGTTTTCATTTTCGATGGCGGCCTTCACGAATGCTACGAACAGCGGGTGCGGATGCAATACCGTACTGCTGTATTCGGGATGGAACTGGGTACCGACAAACCACTTCAATGCGGGTATTTCGACAATTTCTACCAGATCCGATTCGGGGTTTATACCCACACACTTCATGCCTGCTGCTTCGTAGGCCTCCTTGAAGCTGTTGTTGAATTCGTAGCGGTGGCGGTGACGCTCCTGGATATGCTCGGTACCGTATGCCTCGTATGCCTTGCTGCCTTTCTGCAGAACACATTCATAGGCACCCAGACGCATGGTTCCACCCATATTGGTGATGGACTTCTGCTCTTCCATGATGTCGATAACATTGTGCGGTGTCTTTTCATCCATCTCACGTGAGTTGGCATCGGCGTAGCCCAGTACATTACGGGCAAATTCAATGGCGATGCACTGCATACCCAGACAGATACCGAAGGTGGGGATGTCGTGTGTACGCGCATATTTGATGGCTACGAACTTGCCGGCAACGCCGCGTTCGCCGAAGCCCGGACCGATAAGTACGCCTGCCATACCTTTCAAGGCTTCTGCCACATTCTCGTCCGTCAGCTTTTCACTGTTCACGAAGTCTACCGACACCTTGCGGTCATTGTAGGTTCCTGCTTGTGAAAGGGCCTCGCGGATGGACTTGTAGGCATCCTGCAAGTCATATTTGCCCACCAATGCGATGTGCAGCGGGGCAGTCTCTTCGGCTTTGTGACGGCGTTCGAGGAAAGCGCGCCACGGTCCCAGTCCCGGAGTGTCGCCGACGGGAAGTCCCATTTTCTTCAAAATGGTAACGTCCAGTCCCTGGCTCTGCATCAAGATGGGCACCTCGTAGATGGTAGGCGCGTCGATGCTCTGCACCACGGCATTCTCGTCCACATTGCAGAACAGAGCCACTTTCTTGCGCAGGGTGGTACTCAACTCATGTTCCGTACGCAGTACGAGGACATCGGGTTGGATACCGGCACTTTGCAGTTCCTTTACGGAGTGCTGGGTGGGCTTGGTCTTCAGCTCACCGGCAGCTGCCAGGTAGGGGACATAAGTAAGGTGTACGCACAAGGCGTCTTTTCCCAGTTCCCACTTCAGCTGACGGATGCTTTCCAGATAGGGCAGAGACTCGATGTCACCCACTGTACCGCCAATCTCGGTAATAACAAAGTCGAATTTGTATTTGTTTCCCAGCAGTTTTACATTACGCTTGATTTCGTCTGTAATATGGGGAATAACCTGGATGGTCTTTCCCAGATAGTCACCCCGGCGCTCTTTGTCGATGACGCTTTTGTAGATGCGTCCGGTCGTGATATTGTTGGCCTTGGTGGTCTGGATGCCCAGGAAGCGTTCGTAATGGCCCAAATCGAGGTCGGCTTCGTGGCCATCCACGGTAACGTAGCATTCGCCGTGTTCATAAGGGTTCAGTGTACCCGGGTCGATGTTGATGTACGGGTCAAACTTCTGGATGGTTACCTTGTAACCTCTTGCTTGCAGCAATTTACCGATGGAGGATGAGATGATACCTTTACCTAATGAAGAGGCAACACCACCGGTGACGAAAATATACTTTGTTTCTCCCACAACTATATTATTTTATTAATTGTTTAATCTAATGCCAAGAGCCTATACGGCTTGTCGTTCAGGGTGCGCACTGCTCCCGTCAGTACACGTAGAACTTAAAAAGCGCAAAATTATAAAAAAAAGAGGAAGTAGAGAAAGTTTCGATGAAACAATTATTAAAAAATACGATTTCATCGAAGAAAGTCCTTCTTGCCTTTTTCTTATGGCTTTTCTATGTTTTCTAAACATTTTAAGCTAAATTTGCGCTCGAAACATAGACTTTAGGGCATTATGAAGAATAGACACATTGCATTTTGGTTAATTGCTACGATGATTTCTTCGTCGGTGATGGCACAGAATACGCTGGATACCGCCTCGAAGAACAGTGGACAGGAAACAACTGCCAAAGCCGACACCTTGCCGGATATAATGAAAGAATACATGATTCTGAAATTGAAACCGGAAGGTATGGGGTACAGGCTGGATACTGTTTCCATATTATATGAAAGGTATATCGGAGTGCTGGATTATTTGAATGACCCCACGACTCCGGAGCGTTATATACCTTCCAATCCGAACTACTATAGGTTGTTCCTTCCCCTTACCTATTATTATGCCCCCATGAGACGCCTTTCCAAGGTGGACTGGCATTTCCAGGTGCCTGATACGGTGCCTGCCCTGACGCGCGAGATGTTGCCGTTCGACACACTGAGTTTCACCTCAAAGGACCGAGCCAACAAACTGGTGGACCGTACGCTGCTGAACACGTATGTGAATTGTCCCAATCTGGTTGTAATGACCGAGAAGGAGGTGATGAAAGGGAAGATATTCAAGGATAATATAGAGAAGGAGGCTTCTTCCAAGCCGTCCGTCGTGAAACTGTTTGCACAAGAGAATATGGTGGGAGTGAAGGAGGAAGCCGACGTGATTATCCACAAGCCCAACTGGTGGGTGACGGGTGGAAACGGTTCATTGCAGATTACTCAGAACTATATCTCCGACAACTGGTACAAGGGAGGTGAGAGCACTAACGCCGTGCTTGCCAACCTGCAACTGTTTGCCAACTATAATGACCGTGAAAAGGTGCAGTGGGAAAATCTGCTCGATGCCAAGCTGGGCTTCAGTTCCGCACCTTCCGACGAGTTTCATAACTATCTGGTAAGTACCGACCAACTCCGGCTGTACAGTAAACTGGGTATTCAGGCTGCGTCCAAGTGGTATTATACCATCACGACTGAGTTTAAGACCCAGTTCTGCAATGGCTACAAGGCCAACAGTGAAGAGCTGGTTTCGGCTTTCTTTGCTCCGGCGGACTGGTCGAGCAGTATCGGTATGGACTACAAGTTGAAGAAGCAGAAATTCAGCTTGTCCGTTTTCATGGCTCCGCTGACGTACATGCTGCGCTATGTAGGAAATAAGGGGGTGAATGAAGTGAGTTTCGGTCTTGATGAGGGCAAATGCGTGAAGCATAACTTCGGTTCGCAGATACAGCCTACACTTTCATGGACCATCATTCCTTCCATCACGCTGGATTCCCGCTTGGACTTCCAGACCAGTTATGAGTGGACACGTATTGAATGGGAAAACACGGTGAACTTTGTGCTGAACCGCTATCTTTCCACCAAGCTCTATGTGCACGCCCGCTATGACGACAGTGCCAAGCCGACGGAAGGGGACAGCTATTTTCAGGTAAAAGAATTGCTCAGTTTCGGTATCAATTATAAATGGTAAATAAACAAATGGTCTGTTCGGAGTGAACAGATTATCTGTTTTGGTTAGTCAGACGGTCTGTTTTTCCTTGACAGACCGTCTGTTTTTTGTCTTTTTGTAGTCTGTGGCAGGTGAAAAAACATAAAAACATAGAAAAAGCACGTTTACGAACACAGAAAATGCATAGGAAAGGTTTGCAGTTCACAAATAATGCGTAAATTTGCCGCGATTTGTAATGCACACTTTGCAAAATGGCGAATACTATAAAACATCAAGGTATTGTGGAAAACATAAACGGTTCTCATCTCCAAGTGAGAATCATCCAGACTTCAGCGTGCGCTTCGTGTAGTGTCAAGGGACATTGTACCTCTGCGGATACAAAAGAGAAACTTGTCGATGTGGCCGATGCCAATGCCGCATCCTACCAGCCCGGCGACCGTGTATGGGTGACGGGCGAACTTTCAATGGGAGTGATGGCAGTTCTGTTTGCCTTTATATTTCCTTTCCTTATTCTGATAATCTCACTATTTGTCTTTATGGCTATCTGGAATGACGAGCTGCGTTCCGCGCTTTGTTCGCTAGCACTTCTTGTACCTTATTATTATATATTGTGGCTGAACAAGTCGCGGATGGGTAAGAAGTTCTCATTCTCCGTACGACCGATGAACTAACTAATAATAAAACAAATAATTAATAAACAACTAATTTATGAATGTAATTCTGATTGCAGTGATTTCATTGGGAGTTATAGCGCTGGTATCGGCCGCTATTCTTTACGTGGCTTCCAAGAAATTCGCCGTGTATGAAGATCCGCGGATTGCCCAGGTAGCAGAGGTGCTTCCTCAGGCAAATTGCGGTGGATGTGGTTACCCCGGTTGTAGCGGATTTGCAGATGCTTGCGTAAAGGCAGGTTCGCTGGATGGTAAACTTTGTCCGGTGGGTGGACAGCCCGTCATGACAAAGATTGCCGAGATTCTGGGCTTGGATGCCGCTGCTGCCGAACCTATGGTTGCGGTGGTGAGATGTAATGGAACTTGTGCCAACCGTCCTCGTGTGAACCAATACGATGGCGCCAAGAGTTGTGCCATTGCGGCTTCTCTCTATGGTGGTGAAACGGGTTGTAGTTATGGCTGTCTGGGATGCGGCGACTGTGTGGCTGCCTGCCAGTTCGATGCTATCCACATGAATCCGGAGACCGGACTTCCCGAAGTGGATGAGGAAAAGTGTACGGCTTGTGGAGCTTGTGCCAAGGCTTGTCCGAAATCTATTATTGAAATCCGTCCTCAAGGCAAGAAATCACGTCGTATTTACGTACAGTGTGTAAACAAGGACAAGGGGGCCGTAGCACGCAAGGCTTGTACCGTGGCATGTATCGGTTGCGGCAAGTGTGTGAAGGTTTGTCCGTTCGAGGCTATCACGCTGGAAAACAATCTGGCTTACATTGACCCCAATAAGTGTAAATCCTGTCGCAAGTGCGAGGAAGCTTGTCCGCAAAACACAATCATTGCCCTCAACTTCCCGCCGCGCAAACCGAAGGCTGACGATGCAGCTCCCCAAGTAAAGGTTGCAGCTCCTAATGCTGAGGTTGAGACTCCCAAAGCAGAGGTTTAGACTTCCCAAGTTGAGGTATGAATTAATAAAGTAAATAAACGACTAAAAATACAGAATTGTATGTTGAAGACATTTTCAATTGGTGGAGTCCATCCACACGAAAATAAACTTTCAGCACATCAGCCTATCATCAAGGCAGAGATTCCGGCCAAGGCCGCTATCTTGCTGGGACAGCACATCGGTGCTCCTGCCAAGCCTATCGTTGCCAAAGGTGATGTTGTGAAAGTAGGTACAAAGATTGCCGAGCCCGGCGGTTTTGTATCAGCAGCCATTCATTCGTCTGTCAGCGGGAAAGTCGCTAAGATTGACACGATTGTCGATGCCAGCGGTTACGCCAAGCCTGCTATATTCATTGACGTAGAAGGGGATGAATGGGAAGAATCCATTGACCGTTCCGAAACGTTGGTGAAGGAATGCAGTCTGACTTCCGAGGAAATCGTGAAGAAAATTGCCGATGCCGGTATCGTAGGTCTGGGCGGTGCATGCTTTCCTACGCAGGTCAAGTTGTGTCCTCCTCCTGCATTCAAGGCAGAGTGTGTCATCATCAACGCCGTAGAGTGCGAACCGTATCTGACTGCCGACCATCAGCTGATGCTGGAACATGCGGAAGAAATTATGGTAGGTGTATCCATTCTGATGAAAGCGGTAAAGGTGAACAAGGCATTCATTGGCATTGAGAACAATAAGCCCGATGCCATCCAGCTGATGACGAAGGTTGCTTCCAGCTATGCAGGTATCGAGGTGGTACCCTTGAAGGTACAATATCCGCAGGGTGGTGAAAAGCAGTTGATTGATGCTGTCATCAGTCGCCAGGTTGCAGCCGGTGCGTTGCCTATCTCCACGGGAGCTGTGGTGCAGAATGTGGGTACCGCATTTGCCGTTTACCAGGCCGTACAGAAGAACAAACCTCTGTTTGAGCGTGTCATTACCGTGACTGGTAAGTCGTTGGCAAAGCCGTCCAATTTCCTGGCACGTATCGGTACGCCGATGAAGCAGCTGATTGAAGCTTGCGGCGGCCTGCCCGAAGATACGGGTAAGATTATCGGCGGTGGCCCGATGATGGGTAAAGCTCTGGTAAATACGGATGTACCGACAGCCAAAGGAAGCTCCGGTATTCTGATTATGAACGAGAAGGAAGCCAAGCGCGGCGAAGTACAGCCTTGTATCCGTTGTGCTAAGTGCGTGGGAGCCTGCCCGATGGGGTTGGAGCCGTATCTGCTGGCTACCGTTTCGGCCCACGGAGATTTTGAAAGAGTAGAGAAAGAAGACATTATGTCGTGTATAGAATGCGGTTCATGCCAGTTCACTTGTCCTTCCAACCGTCCGATGCTGGATTATATCCGCTTGGGTAAGGGGAAGGTAGGAGCGATGATCCGTGCACGTCAAGCTAAAAAATAACGAAGTATGAATAAATTAATCGTATCCCTTTCGCCCCACGTTCACGGCGGTGACAGCGTGAAGAAGAATATGTACGGTGTGCTTATCGCATTGATTCCGGCATTCCTCGTTTCGCTTTACTTTTTCGGACTGGGTGCGCTGATTGTTACGGCCACTTCCGTAGCAGCCTGCTTGTTCTTTGAATGGGCCATCGGCAAATTCCTCATGAAAAAAGAGACCACAACCATCACCGACGGCTCTGCCATCATTACCGGTGTGTTGCTGGCCTTTAACCTGCCTTCCAACCTGCCCATCTGGATTATCATCCTTGGTGCCTTGTTTGCCATCGGGGTAGGCAAGATGTCCTTCGGAGGTTTGGGTTGCAATCCCTTTAACCCTGCACTGGCAGGACGTGTGTTCCTGCTGCTTTCATTCCCCGTGCAGATGACGACATGGCCGGCTGTAGGCCAGTTGACAGCCTATACGGATGCCACGACGGCTGCTACGCCGCTGGCTATTATGAAAGGTGTCATCAATGGTGCTCCGGGCATGTCCCTGAGCGACCTTCCGGGAGCTTTCGACCTTCTGATAGGTAATAATGGAGGATGTCTCGGTGAGGTGAGTGCCTTGGCGCTGCTGCTTGGTTTGTTCTACATGTTGTGGAAGAAAATCATCACCTGGCACATTCCGGTATCTATTCTGGTGACGGTATTCGTGTTCTCCGGTATCATGTATCTGGTCAATCCGGAACTTTATGTATCCCCGGTCGTACAGTTGTTGTCCGGTGGTCTGATGCTGGGTGCTGTCTTTATGGCTACGGACTACGTGACTTCTCCGATGAGCCACAAAGGTATGCTGATTTATGGTGTTTGCATCGGCCTGCTGACTGTCATCATCCGTCTGTTCGGTGCATATCCGGAGGGTATGTCGTTTGCCATTCTGATTATGAATGCGTTCACTCCGCTCATCAACACCTATGTTAAACCTAAACGCTTTGGGGAGGTAGCGAAGAAGAAATGAAAAAGTTAGAATCATCCTTGAAGAATATGTTGCTGGTACTTACGGGCGTTACCGCAATCTCCGTAGCGTTGCTGGCTTATGTAAACGAATTGACGAAGGAGCCCATTGCGCAGGCCAATGCAAAGACCTTGAGCGATGCCGTAAGTGCGGTGGTTCCGGGCTTCGACAATGACCCCATCGCCGAGAAGAAGATGCAGGAAGTAAACGGAGTACAGTATTCTGTATATCCTGCCACCAAAGGCGGAGAATATATCGGAGCTGCTGTGGAAGCTGTTGCCATGGGTTTTGGCGGTGAGCTGAAAGTGTTGGTCGGTTTCGATGCTGAAGGCAAAATCATCGACTACTCCTTGTTGTCGCATGTGGAAACTCCGGGGTTGGGTTCCAAGGCTGCCGACTGGTTCAAGAAAGGCAATAAAGGTGACATCACCGGCATGAATCCGGGTGAAGCTGCATTGACAGTGAGCAAGGACGGTGGTAAAGTAGATGCCATTACAGCGTCTACCATCACCTCACGTGCTTTTTTGAATGCAGTGAATGCGGCTTATGCTGCCTATGCCGGTCAGGAAACTGCCGACGGCACTACCGGCGCTACTCAAAAGAATGTTGAACAACCTGCTGATTCCGCAGCTCCCGAAGCTGTGGATACACTCAGCGCTAAATGAGAAAGGAGTAGAAGATATGAATAATTTTAAAGTTATGATGAACGGGATTATCAAAGAGAATCCTACGTTTGTACTCCTGCTGGGTATGTGTCCTACACTGGGTACCACTTCCTCTGCCATTAACGGTATGGGTATGGGACTGGCTACAATGTTCGTGCTGATATGTTCCAATGTGGTGATTTCTGCCATCAAGAATCTGATTCCCGATATGGTGCGTATCCCTTCATTCATTGTAGTCATAGCATCATTTGTGACACTGTTGCAGATGATAATGCAAGCTTACGTTCCTGCATTGTACGCTACACTGGGCCTGTTCATTCCGCTGATTGTTGTAAACTGTATCGTATTGGGACGTGCCGAGGCATTTGCTGCCAAAAACAATCCGGTGGCTTCCTTGTTCGACGGTCTGGGCATGGGCTTGGGCTTTACCATTGCACTGACATTACTGGGTGCCGTGCGTGAGTTCCTGGGAACCGGCAAGATATTCAACTTGAGTATCCTTCCTGAAGAATACGGCATGTTGGTATTTGTCCTTGCTCCGGGTGCATTCATCGCATTGGGCTATCTCATTGCTTTAATCAACAGTATGAAGAAGAATTAATAATGAAAAATTAAAAATGAAAAAATTGAGAACGTATCGGCGGTAGGCTGCCGGGCTTTTAATTTTTAGTTTTTAATTCTTAATTTAATGATTATGGAATATATATTGATATTTATCTCGGCAATCTTTGTAAACAACATCGTATTGTCGCAATTCTTGGGAATTTGCCCGTTCTTGGGAGTTTCCAAGAAAGTGGAGACTGCATTGGGCATGTCGGCAGCGGTGGCATTCGTGCTCACCATCGCCACTATCGTGACATTCCTTATTCAGAAGTATGTGCTCGACGCTTTTGATTTGGGCTATTTGCAGACTATTACCTTTATCTTGGTGATTGCCGCATTGGTGCAGATGGTAGAGATTATCCTGAAGAAAGTTTCTCCTTCTCTGTATCAGGCCTTGGGCGTGTTCCTGCCGTTGATTACTACCAACTGCTGTATTCTCGGTGTGGCTATCCTTGTTATCCAAAAAGATTATGATTTGCTGACGGGAGTGGTTTATGCATTCTCCACGGCACTTGGTTTCGGCTTGGCACTGACACTGTTTGCAGGCCTGCGCGAGCAAATGAGCCTGGTTAGTGTACCGAAAGGTATGCAGGGTACTCCGATAGCTTTGATTACTGCCGGACTGCTGGCAATGGCATTCATGGGCTTTTCGGGGGTTGTGAAGATTTAAAGAAGAAAAACCGGAAATAAAGTGGAAGGGGGATAAACTAAAATTTATCCCCCTTTTTCTGTTTTTATTAATTTATTTCCTTACATTTGTGGCGTATTGATAACCTAAAAGCTAAATTATCTATATTTAATATGAAAGGGAAAATCTTAGTTACGGGTGGAACCGGTTATATTGGTTCTCACACGGTGGTGGAACTTCAAAACGCAGGTTATGAAGTTGTTATTATTGATAATTTGTCAAACTCCAGCGCAGATGTTGTAGATAACATAGAGAAGGTATCGGGCATCCGCCCTGCATTCGAGGAATTGGATTGCTTGGATTATGCCGGTCTTGACGCTGTGTTTACCAAATATAAAGGCATTAAAGCCATCATTCACTTTGCGGCCAGCAAGGCTGTGGGTGAATCTGTCCAGAAACCGTTGCTTTACTATCGTAATAACCTGGTTTCACTGATAAACCTGCTGGAATTGATGCCGAAGCATGGAGTGGAAGGTATCGTATTCTCTTCTTCCTGCACAGTTTACGGCCAGCCGGACGAACTTCCGGTAACGGAAAAGGCACCTATTAAGAAAGCTGAGTCTCCGTATGGAAACACGAAGCAAATCAATGAAGAGATTGTACGTGATACGGTTGCTTCCGGTGCTCCGATAAACGCCATCTTGTTGCGTTACTTCAACCCGATAGGTGCACACCCCACAGCATTGCTGGGAGAGTTGCCTAACGGTGTACCGCAGAACTTGATTCCTTATCTTACCCAGACCGCTATCGGCATCCGTGAGAAACTGAGCGTGTTTGGTGACGATTATGATACTCCCGACGGTTCTTGTATCCGCGACTTCATCAATGTAGTCGATTTGGCCAAAGCACACGTAGTGGCTATCCGCCGTATCTTGGAGAACAAGCAGAAGGAAAAAGTGGAAGTATTCAATATCGGTACAGGTCGTGGACTTTCCGTATTGGAACTGATTAATGCTTTCGAAAAGGCTACCGGTGTAAAACTGAACTATCAGATAGTAGGGCGGCGTGCCGGTGATATTGAGAAGGTATGGGCAAACCCGGAATTGGCAAACAATGAACTGGGTTGGAAGGCAGAAACAAGTATTGAAGATACTTTACTTTCTGCATGGAAATGGCAGTTGAAGCTTCGTGAAAGAGGTATTCAATGACAAACTTTGAATTTGTGTTTTTTAACAAATAGGCAATAAACAAATGCCTCCCCGCATTTGTTTATAATGTGCAAATCAGCCTGAAGCTGTTTATGTATATGTGAATATCCGTAACTAGTACGTATGCCTCCCCGGCATAGACAGGTAAGATTGCATAGTAGTTTTGTCGTGTTTTATTTTGTGTTTGTGTTGTGAATAAGCCTTGTCGAGAGACAAGGCTTATTTTTTGTATATTATATACAGAATCTCTGTTGTCAATTCAGTGTTTTTTCATAAGATGGGTAGGCAATTCCTTTTTCTTACTAATTGTTAACTGACGTTATCATGTCTGTAACAATTTGTTCCAATTGTAGTATTAATCGTTCAAAATAGTCTTTTTTGTTCAAAAAATGCTATACACGGTAACAACTACATGCAAATTGTTTATACATTTGCGTTGTTGTTTATGTAACTATTGGGATGAACAAACCATAGCTGACAAACGTTAATAGGTACGAGTACATAGCTGATGAAAGACGCGACTTGGCTGACTTGTTAATGAGGATACACGCGACTTACAACTTAGTATTGGGAAAAATAATTAAGGAAATATAGAATAAAAAGATTGCTTATGTCACAGATTGTCGGACATATCTCACAGGTAATCGGGCCTGTAGTAGACGTCTATTTCGAAGGTACGGAGGCAGAAATGATGTTGCCGAGTATTCACGACGCACTGGAAATAAAAAGGTCGAACGGCAAAAGACTGATTGTAGAGGTACAGCAGCACATTGGTGAAAACACGGTGCGTACTGTTGCTATGGACAGTACGGACGGCCTGCAGAGAGGAATGACAGTGCATCCGCTGGGAGGCCCCATCACCATGCCGATAGGTACACAAATCAAAGGCCGCCTGATGAACGTAGTGGGCGACTCTATCGACGGCATGAAGGAGTTGGACCGTACCGGTGCTTATCCCATCCATCGCGACCCCCCTAAGTTTGAAGATTTGACTACCGTACAAGAGGTGCTTTATACAGGCATCAAGGTTATCGACTTGCTGGAACCATATAGCAAGGGCGGTAAAATCGGTCTGTTTGGTGGCGCCGGTGTAGGCAAGACGGTGCTTATCCAAGAGCTCATTAATAATATTGCGAAGAAGCAGCACGGCTTCTCTGTGTTTGCCGGTGTAGGAGAACGTACACGTGAAGGCAACGACCTGCTGAGAGAAATGATTGAATCCGGCGTTATCCGTTACGGAGAAGAATTCAAGAAAGGTATGGAGGAAGGCCATTGGGATTTGTCCAAAGTAGATTATGACGAAGTGGCCAAATCACAAGTGTCTTTGATATTCGGTCAGATGAACGAACCTCCCGGTGCGCGTCAGTCCGTGGCATTGTCTGGGTTGACGGTGGCCGAGTCCTTCCGTGACATGGGAGCGGAGACAGACGGGCCGCGTGACATTCTGTTCTTCATTGATAATATCTTCCGTTTCACCCAAGCCGGTTCCGAGGTTTCGGCCTTGCTGGGCCGTATGCCTTCTGCCGTGGGCTATCAGCCGACACTGGCAACGGAAATGGGTGCCATGCAGGAGCGTATTACCTCCACAAGAAACGGCTCCATCACTTCCGTGCAGGCTGTATATGTGCCTGCCGATGACTTGACAGACCCGGCGCCTGCCACAACGTTTACCCACCTCGATGCCACCACGGTGTTGAGTCGTAAGATTACTGAACTTGGTATTTATCCTGCTGTGGACCCGTTGGAATCTACTTCACGCATTCTCGACCCACACATCGTGGGGGTAGAACACTACGAAGTGGCACAACGTGTAAAACAAATATTGCAGCGCAACAAGGAATTGCAAGACATTATCTCCATCCTTGGTATGGAGGAACTCTCTGATGCCGACCGTACGTTGGTGAACCGTGCACGTCGTATGCAGCGTTTCCTTTCACAGCCGTTTGCCGTTGCCGAGCAGTTTACGGGTGTCCCAGGTACAATGGTTTCCATTGAGGACACTATCAAAGGCTTCAAGATGATTCTTGACGGAGAGGTGGACTACCTGCCCGAACCTGCTTTCTTGAATGTGGGAACCATTGAAGAAGCCATTGAGAAGGGTAAGAAACTACTGGAGCAGGCAGGGGGAAAAACGATTAAAAATTAAAAGTCTGGGAGCTTTGATGATGAAAAAGTTGCATTTGAATATTGTTTCACCGGAGAAGGAACTCTTCAACGGGGAAGTGGAAAGTGTTACATTGCCGGGCACTATGGGCTCTTTTTCTATCCTGCCGCAGCATGCACCGATTGTATCATCGTTGGGAACGGGGAAATTGATTTACGCAACGGACGGTGAGGAACATGAGTTGGATATTCAAAGCGGATTCGTGGAGATGAGTAACGGAAGGGTTGCCGTCTGTATAGAACGGCAATAGGCAATTAAAAAATAGAGGTTGTTGGCGTGACTATTACTAAGAGAAACTACTTATTGCATACAGCGCTCTTGACGGTATTGATAGGAATTGTAGGCGGTTGGGCGTATTTTTCGATAAATCCGCATCACTATTTCGGCGGTTATCCGCTGATTCCGCTTTTCTTCTTTGTTTTCGGAGTATTCATGATTAATATGACCGAAAGCTGCCGTCACCGGATGCCAGGACGAATGTTGCAGATTTATCTGCTGATGCGTGTGATGAGAATGCTGGTCTCCATGATTGTGATGCTGGTTTATTGCGTTGCAGTACGTGAGGAAGCCAGGGCGTTTTTGTTGACGTTTATAGCTAACTATCTGATATATTTGATTTATGATTCCTGGTTCTTCTTCACTTTTGAGGCGAATCGGAAACTGAAAAAGAAAAGTAACAATGAAAAGATTGCGTAACATACTGACTGTAGTTCTGCTGGCACTGGGCATGTTGCTACCCGCCACAGTGCGGGCCGAGAATACGGTGGACGTGAAGGAGATTGTCTTCGGGCATATCGGCGATTCTTACGAATGGCACATCACGACGTGGGGCGAAACTCACGTTACGATTCCCTTGCCGGTAATAGTGCATAGCTCTACCACCGGATGGCATGCCTTTCTATCCTCACGTCTGGAGGAGAACGGTGGAAGTTATGAAGGCTTTTCCATCGCTCCCGCAGGAAGCAAGTACGAAGGCAAGCTGGTGGAGTATGATGCCATCGGAAACGAAATACGCCCGTTGGACATCTCCATCACGAAGGTGACACTGGCTTTGCTCATCAACAGCGCATTGCTGCTTGTCATCATTTTGAGTGTGGCGCACTGGTATCGCAAGCACCCGCAGGGAAGTGCCGCTCCCGGTGGTTTCATCGGGTTTATGGAGATGTTTATCATGATGGTGAACGATGATATTATAAAGAGCTGTGTCGGTCCGAAGTACCGTAAATTCGCACCTTACTTGCTGACGGCCTTCTTCTTTATTTTCATCAACAACATTATGGGGCTGATTCCTTTCTTTCCCGGAGGGGCCAACGTGACGGGAAATATAGCCATTACGATGGTATTGGCCATCTGTACTTTCTTGGCCGTGAATATCTTTGGAACCAAGACCTATTGGAAAGATATTTTTTGGCCAGATGTGCCCTGGTGGCTGAAGGTACCGGTCCCCATGATGCCGTTTATCGAGTTCTTCGGTATTTTCACCAAACCGTTTGCTTTGATGATACGTCTTTTTGCCAATATGCTGGCAGGACACATGGCAATGCTGGTGCTTACCTGCCTGATATTCATTTCGGCCAGTATGGGACCTGCTTTGAACGGAACGCTGACCGTGGCATCGGTGTTGTTCAATATCTTTATGAATGCACTTGAGTTGTTGGTTGCCTTTATCCAGGCATATGTGTTCACCATGCTGTCAGCCGTGTTCATCGGTCTGGCGCAGGAAGAGCATAAGGAGAAGGCGGTGAAGTGATACGATTATTGGGAATATAAATATTAATAAAAATAACCATTTAAAAACTGAAAGTTATGTTACTATCTGTATTATTGCAAGCTGCTGCGGCAGGTGTGGGAGTTAGTAAATTGGGTGCAGCCATTGGTGCTGGTCTGGCTGTTATTGGTGCTGGTGCAGGTATCGGTAAAATCGGTAGTTCTGCCATGGAAGCCATTGCCCGTCAACCGGAAGCATCTGGAGATATCCGTATGAACATGATTATTGCCGCTGCCTTGATTGAAGGTGTTGCTTTGTTGGCAGTAGTTGTGTGTTTATTGGTATTCTTTTTATAATGTACAATCTACCATTTACCATTTACAATTTGTCCGTGCAGCATCACCGCGCAGCCAAATTGTAAATCGTAAATTGTCAAATAGTAAATAAAGTTATGTCATTGTTATTACCCGATAGTGGTCTGCTGTTCTGGATGCTTCTTTCATTCGGTGTGGTGTTTGTGGTGCTTGCCAAGTACGGTTTTCCCGTTATCACCAAGATGGTGGAAGGTCGCAAGACCTACATCGACCAGTCTTTGGAAGTGGCACGCGAAGCAAATGCCCAGCTCTCCAAACTGAAAGAGGAGAGTGAAGCGTTGATTGCTGCTGCCAACAAAGAACAAGGACGTATTCTGCGGGAGGCGATGCATGAGCGTGACAAGATTATCGTCGAAGCACGCAAGCAGGCGGAAGCCGCCGCGCAGAAGGAGCTGGACGAAGTTAAAAAGCAGATACAGCAAGAGAAGGAAGAGGCCATCCGCGATATTCGCCGCCAGGTGGCAGTCTTGTCCGTAGATATAGCCGAGAAAATTATCCGCAAGAATCTGGACGAGAAACATGAGCAGATGGAGATGATAGACCGGATGCTGGATGAAGTGCTGGCCGCAAGTAAAAACAATTAATTCTCAAAGAAATGGATATAGGAATCGTTTCGATGCGTTATGCGAAAGCATTGATGGAATATGCCAAGAGCATGGGGGCAGAAGATACTCTGTACAAGGAGTTTTGTATGCTCGACCGTAGCTTCAGGAAACATCCGGATTTGCGCATGGCATTGGAAAACCCCATCCTGACGATACGTGAGAAGTTAACACTTATCTGTACCGCTGCTGTGGGGGATGCTCCTGCGGGCCGTGAGTTTGCGCGTTTCATGACCCTGGTGTTGAAGAACCGGCGGGAAAACTTTCTCCAGTACATCTGCCTGAGTTTTCTGGATTTGTACCGGAAAGACAAGCATATCGGTGTAGGAAAGCTGATAACAGCCGTTCCCGTCAGCCAGGAAGTGCGGGAGCGCATCCATGACAGTGCTTCCTCCCTGCTGCATGCCAGCATGGAGCTGCAGACTGAAGTGGATCCCTCCATTGAAGGTGGTTTTATCTTCGACATCAACGACTTCCGTCTGGATGCCAGTATTGCTACGCAGCTTAAGAAAGTGAAACAGCAGTTCATTGATAAGAATAGAAGAATCGTGTGATTTACGATTTGACAATTTACAATTTACTTATTTAATAGTCTTGTGATGCGTAAGTTGTAGAGGTCAAACAGTATATGATTCGGGTTCTTTCAAATAGTAAATAGTAAATTGTAAAATAGTAAATACTAAGATGTTGTCTGAAAATATAAAAGTAAGCGAAGTCTCCGATATTCTCCGCAAGCAACTGGAAGGGATTGACACCCGCGTACAGTTGGACGAGATTGGCACGGTACTGCAAGTCAGTGACGGTGTAGCCCGTATCTATGGGTTGCGCAATGCCGAAGCCAACGAGTTGTTGGAGTTCGACAACGGCATCAAGGCCATTGTGATGAACCTCGAAGAGGATAATGTGGGTGCTGTGTTGCTTGGCCCTACGGATAAAATCAAGGAAGGCTTCATTGTAAAGCGTACCAAGCGTATTGCTTCCATCATGGTGGGAGAGGGTATGCTGGGCCGTGTAATAGACCCTCTGGGTGCGCCGCTCGATGGCAAAGGACTGATAGGCGGAGAACTTTATGAAATGCCGCTGGAACGCAAGGCGCCGGGAGTTATCTTCCGTCAGCCGGTGAATCAGCCGCTACAGACCGGTCTGAAGGCTGTGGATGCCATGATACCTATCGGCCGTGGACAGCGTGAGCTGATTATCGGTGACCGCCAGACCGGTAAGACGGCCATTGCCATCGATACCATCATCAACCAGCGTGCCAATTTTGAAGCTGGTGATCCGGTGTATTGTATTTATGTAGCCATTGGTCAGAAAGGTTCTACCGTTGCCTCTATTGTGAATACCCTGCACCAGTACGGTGCGATGGACTATACCATTGTGGTGGCTGCTACGGCGGGCGACCCGGCTGCATTGCAGTATTACGCTCCCTTTGCAGGGGCTGCCATCGGAGAGTATTTCCGTGATACCGGCCGTCATGCGTTGGTGGTCTATGACGACTTGTCCAAGCAGGCGGTGGCCTATCGTGAAGTGTCTCTGATTCTGCGCCGTCCGTCAGGACGTGAGGCCTATCCGGGTGATATCTTCTATCTGCACTCCCGTTTGTTGGAACGTGCGGCGAAGATTATCAGCCAGGAGGAAGTGGCACGCGAGATGAACGACCTGCCGGACAGTCTGAAAGGCAAGGTGAAAGGTGGCGGTTCGCTGACTGCATTGCCCATTATCGAAACTCAGGCAGGAGACGTGTCTGCCTATATCCCAACGAATGTGATTTCAATCACTGACGGGCAGATATTCCTTGATACGAACCTCTTCAACCAGGGTAACCGTCCGGCCATTGACGTGGGTATCTCTGTGAGCCGTGTGGGTGGTAATGCCCAAGTCAAGGCTATGAAGAAGGTGGCAGGTACATTAAAGATTGACCAGGCACAGTACCGGGAGCTGGAAGCGTTTACCAAGTTCAGTGGCGATATGGACCCCGTGACGGCATTGACCATCGACAAGGGACAGAAGAATACACGCCTGCTGGTACAGCCCCAATACAGCCCGATGCCGGTAGAAAAGCAGATTGCCATTCTTTATTGCGGCACGCACGGCTTGTTGAGGAATGTTCCTTTGGACAAGGTCAGCGAGTTTGAACGCAACTTCCTTGAGTCTCTTGAGATGAACTATCGCATGGAGGTACTCGACGTTTTAAAGACGGGTGCCATCAATGACGATGTCTGCAAGAAGATTGAGGAGACGGCAGAGGCGGTTGCAAGGCAATTCATGTGATTTACGATTGGACGATTTACGATTTACGATTGGAGTTACTCTATATGGTAAGTTGTAAATCGGACGCAGGCAGAAGTTACCTCAATCGTAAATCGTAAATAATTAAATCGTAAATAGATATATGTCTTCACTGAAAGAGGTAAAAAATAGAATAGGCTCCGTCAAGAGTACACGCCAGATAACATCGGCTATGAAGATGGTGGCATCTGCCAAACTGCATAAGGCGCAGGGGCGGATTGAGAATATGCTGCCTTATCAACGGAAGCTGAATGAGATTCTGACGAACTTTCTGCGTACGGATGCTTCCTTCGAGTCGCCCTATACCGAGAAAAGACCCGTGACGAGGGTAGCGGTCGTGGCGTTTTCGTCCAATAGTTCCTTGTGCGGTGCATTCAACTCGAATGTGGCGAAGATGCTGGAACGGGCTTTGGAAGATTACCAGTCGCTGGGCAAGGAGAATATTCTGATATATCCCGTTGGGAGAAAGGTGGAGGAAGCCGTCAAGAAAATGGGATATGTGCCGCAAGGCAGCTACCAGGTGATGGCAGACAAGCCTTCGTACGTTGAAGCGTATGAGCTGGCAGAGAAGTTGATGCATGAGTTTGTGGAAAAGCAGATTGACCATGTGGAGCTGATTTACCATCACTTCAAATCGATGGGTTCGCAGGTGCTGCTCCGCGAGAATTATCTGCCCATTGACCTGACGCAAGTAGCGCAGGAGGCGGCAGAAGATGTACCGGAGGATGCCCGCAGTTTTAATAATGATTACATTGTGGAACCTTCCGTCGGCGAACTGATAGCGGAACTTCTGCCAAAAGTGTTGAGTCAGAAGATATTTACCGTGCTTCTCGATTCCAATACTTCGGAACATGCTGCCCGTATGCTAGCCATGCAGACGGCGACAGATAATGCCAACGAGTTGATTCAAGATTTGACGAAACAGTATAACAAGAGCCGTCAGCAGGCCATTACGAATGAGCTGCTCGATATTATCGGCGGTAGCTTGAAATAGTCCGGATTGCCCCGTAAAGGGCTTTCTCAGGATGGGTACAAATAAATGGAATAATAGGACAAGGATAACGAAATAACCGCTATCTTTGTCCTATTATCATATATGGCTACTGATGAAATCCGTATCATTCTGAGAGAGAGCGGATTGGTTGAATAATAAACATATCAATGGAGAATAATCCCGAAATAGCGCTTGCATGGCAATTCATTGAAAACACAGGCACTCATCTTTTTTTGACCGGCAAGGCAGGTACCGGTAAGACAACTTTCCTGCGAAAACTGAGGGCAGAGAGTCCGAAACGGATGATTGTACTTGCACCGACGGGAATTGCCGCTATCAATGCAGGCGGTGTCACCATCCACTCCTTTTTCCAAGTACCTTTTGCTCCTTATGTGCCCGAAAGCTCATTCAGCGCAGATGGCAAGGCAACCTACCGTTTTCGTTACGGGAAAGAGAAAATCAACATTATACGCAGCATAGATTTATTGGTCATCGATGAAATCAGTATGGTCCGTGCCGACTTGCTCGATTCGGTGGATGCCGTCTTGAGGCGGTTCCGCGACCGGAACAAACCCTTTGGCGGCGTGCAACTGCTGATGATTGGCGACTTACAGCAGCTGTCTCCCGTAGTGAAAGACGATGAGTGGCAGATGCTGCGCAAATACTATGACACGCCTTATTTCTTCTCCAGCCAGGCCTTGAAGCAGACGGAATATTGCACCATAGAGCTAAAGAAAGTCTATCGGCAGAACGACGGGACTTTTCTTGAATTACTGAACCGCATTCGCGAAAACCGTTGTGACGGGCAAGTGCTGGAAGCCTTGAACCGCCGGTATATTCCCAATTTCGTACCAGATAAAGAAGAAGGATACATCCGCCTGGTGACCCACAACTATCAGGCCCAACGGATTAATGACCATGAGCTGGAACAACTTCCGGGACGCTCGTATGCCTTTCGTGCCAAGATTGACGGAAAGTTTCCCGAATATTCCTATCCCACGGATGAGGTGCTGGAACTGAAACGCGGTGCCCAGGTAATGTTCGTGAAGAACGACACCTCCGGCGAACACCGTTACTACAATGGCATGATTGGAGAGGTGACAGCCGTGTCGGCAGATGGAATTGAAGTGCGCAGTAAGGGAAGTGACGCTACCTTCTTACTTCAGGAGGAAGAGTGGACGAATGCCAAGTATGTGCTTGATGAGGAAACCAAGGAGATTACAGAAGATATTGAAGGAACATTCCGGCAGTATCCGTTGAAACTGGCTTGGGCGATTACCATCCACAAAAGCCAGGGACTGACGTTTGAACGTGCCGTGATTGATGCCAGCGCCTCCTTTGCGCATGGGCAGACGTATGTGGCCCTGAGCCGCTGCAAGACGCTGGAGGGAGTGGTGCTCAGTGCTCCGCTTTCTGCAAGAGCCATAATCAATGACAATGCGGTGGAAACCTTCACGATGGAGGCACGGAGAAACGAGCCGGACGAGAAACGCTTCCGTTCCTTGCAGCAGACCTATTTCCTGGAACTGCTGTCGGGCCTGTTCGATTTCCAGCCCATGGAGCAGGCTTTGCGGCGGTATGTGCGGCTGATAGACGAACACTTGTACAAGCTCTTTCCCAAGCAACTCGCAGCCTGCAAGGAGGAAGTGGAACGTTTTCACGACAAAGTGACGAAAGTGGCCCAGAAGTTCGGTATCCAGTATACCCGCCTGATTGATACTGCGCAGGACTATGCAGCCGACCCGACTTTGCAGGGGCGCATACACGCTGCCGCCACTTATTTTCAAGAGCAGTTGCAACCGCTGGATGCGGTGATGGCGAGTACGGTAACTTCTGATAATAAAGAGTTGAAGAAGAAGCTCCGGGATGCCATGGAGGAACTGGAGGAAGTGTTTGACATGAAGACTGATTTGCTGGATTATGTGCTGGAGAATGGTTTCCATATGGCAGGATACTTGAAGCAGAAAGCACTGCTTTCCATTGATGATTCGGCTTCGCAGAAGGGTAAAGGCAAAGGGAGAAGTGCTTCTGCCAAAGAAGGGCAGGGAAGCAGTAAGCAGGCTGATAAAGAGAAACGTCCGCGTGAGCGGAAACGCGATGCTGCGGCTGTTGAAGTACCCACGGATGTGCTGCATCCGGAACTTTACAACCGCTTGGTAGCATGGCGCAATGCAGAAGCTTCCGCATTAGGGCTGCCCGTATACACCGTCATTCAGCAGAAGGCAATTCTAGGCATCAGCAATCTGCTTCCTTCGGATAAGGCCATGCTTGTACGCATTCCGTATTTCGGAAAAAAAGGGGTGGAGAAATATGGAGATGTGATTCTGGAGATGGTACGTGTGTATCGCAAAGAGAAAGGACTGGCAGAGCCGGAGTTGCTGTAGTCGAATCTGCTGCCATCCGCACCTGCATTATTTACCATCCGAACATCTGCTTTATTCCTTCTTCCAGCGTGCGCGGCTGATACCCCAGTTCCCGGCTTGCCTTTTCTATACTCAGCCCGCTGAAACGGGGACGTGGCGTCTTTTCATTCATCTCCTTCGTAGTGACGGGACGGATGAGCGAGCGATTCAGCCCCAATACGTCCGCTACCCGATAAGCGATGTCTGCAAGGGTCAGGCACTCGCTGCCACAGAGATGATAGATACCGTTTTGCGGATGACTTATCAGCTTCTCCACTCCTTGCGACACGTCTCCCACGAAGGTGGGCGTACGCCATTGGTCGGATACGACGAACACTTCCTCATTGCTCCTTAATCTGTTTGCCACCAGTTGGAGCACATTGCCATGCTGTCCGGGCAGGGCGGCACCGTACACCACCACTACACGCACGATGGCATAATCCCTGCAAACGGCGGCGATACGTTTCTCACCTTCCAGTTTGGTGTAGCCGTAATAATTAACGGGAGCGGGAATATCCTCCTCCGTATAGGGTCGGTCCGTATCACCACCGAAAACGAAGTCGGTGGAAAGATGGATAAAACGGCTGCCTCCCGCCTCACAGCATTCTGCCAGATGCTCCACGGCAGTAATGTTGACGGCATCCGCTTCTGCATGGTGCGTTTCGCAGTAATCGGGGACGGAGAGGGCGGAGGTATTGATTACAACATCCGGCTGTACTTCCTGGAAAAGCTTTTTCACCGCCTGGCGGTTGCATATATCCGTACGGATAAAGCGATAGTCGCCCGAATGGGGACAGATGTCGTCGTGCAGGGAACAGCCCGTTGTCTGATAAGACACGTTGTGGGACAAATCATCCAGGATGCGTCTGCCGGTAAAACCGTTGGCGCCTATCACCAGTATTTTCTTTCTTGTCATTGATTCTGTTGTTAAGTGATGGGCATCAATAGGGCACGTGTCTGCCCTGCTGTACCTCGATGCGTATGCCAAAGGCTCCGTTGGCTGATTTCAGCTCGAACGCCCCTTTGAAATTGTTCTTTTCCCAAGGCAGTGCGGAAGGGTTGGGCACTTTCCAGCCGTCCTTGTCATATTCGCCGTACGTATGGATGCGCATGCCGTTCTTCAAAGTGAAACTTCCCATTTGCAGGTTGTCGGTAGAGCCCCAGAAGCCCGTCAGTCCGAAGGGATTCGAACTGAAATACCGGGAGTTGCTGAGTGAGAATATGTTCGAAAGACCTTGTGAATAAGTCACGTTCGGGTTCAACTGGAAGATGCGGCTATAGTCTTTGCTGGCATCCGGTATCTCCAAAGTGAATTTGGGAAGAGTGGGGGCGGACAGATTCATCAGCCCCATATCCAGCAGGAAGCCGTCGTAATTCTTCACGTCCGGCAGAAGTTCCTTTTCAGACGGAGACATGCCTTCGGGAGACGCTTTGCCACGTACTGCAGTACGTACCGTATCGGCAGGCATCTCGCTCTGTGCGCTGACGGATGACATGCCTGCAAGTAAAATGATGATGCAGAAGAAGATTCGTTTCATTGTTCTTTGTTCACAATTTCAGTTGCTGTCTGCCGCATAGGGGCAGACTGAACAAAGATACTCGTTTCCCTCTATTTCCGGAAATATCTTTGTATTATTTCTATTTCTTTATACGAATGGTAGGGGCGAAAATGGGCGAAGTCACCCATTTCATTTTGGTGGGGTCGTATCTTCGTTCCATCCCTCCGTTGAGGTCGAGCCAGTCCGTCACTTTCAGTTCCAGTACCATGCCATAACCGCTTTGCGGATACATCGGGTTCATATATCCATGAAAGGAGTTACTTCTCCCGTAGCCCGAATACTGGCCGAAGGCATGTAGACGCATGTAGGGATTGATGCGGTAGGATACGGAGGCATTGTAGCCTATGTCCCATTGAGTACCTCGGGGGGCATCCCTTTTGGCATACTGGGCACCGGTAATGGATGAAGGTTGGGAGATGGAATAATGGGCGGCATATACCCCTCCGCTCAATTCCCAATGTCCGTCGGGACTGTAATAAGTAACTCCTGCGCCAGCCTGCATGATGGAGCCCATTGCAGGATAGGTGTTATGGCTGCCGTACATCGTCAGTACGACTTCCGGCGAGAGCAGGAAATCGGCGAAACGCTGGAAGTCCCATTCAAAGATGTTTTTCTGAAAGTGTATCTTCTTCATGTCCGTCCAGGGCAGGGGCTCCACATAGTCGGAGGGAGGGAGATGGAGATTTATCTCTTCCTGCTGTTCGCCCTGCAGACTTTGTTGGGGCTGGCTTTCATCAAGGCCCGTACGCTTGTTCTCTTTTGGAGAAAAGGGAATCTGCTCTTTCTTTACGGGAGGCCGGTTCTTTATTGTGTCTTCCGGAATCTCGCTCTGTGCATAGGCGCAGAGTGAGGAACAGATAAAAGTAATGAATAATAACTTTCTCATAAATAGTAGTTTAGTTTTAGTTTAGTTCACTATTAGTTTATATCCTATTCCCCGCACATTGACGATACGGATGCGCTCGTCTCCGGCCAGTTTATGCCGCAGTTTGGTGATGAACACATGCAGGCTGCGGGAGTTGAAGAAGCTGTCGTCTCCCCAGAGGTCGAGCAATACATTCTGGGTGTTGACCACCTGGTTACGGTTCTCGCAAAGACGTTTCAGTATCTCGGACTCGCGGTGGGAGAGTTCCACTTCCGTATCCGCGTTAGGTGAAGTCGGGGTGCTGCCTGCAAAAGCAAGTCGTTGAGTGACGGAATTGAAACGGTAGTCACCGATTTCAAAAACGGTAGTTTCTTTGGGCTTTTCCTCTGTAAAGGAGAAAGCTTTGCCTACCAGGGCCTTTATGCGGATAATGAGTTCCTGCATTCCGAAAGGCTTTTTCAGGTAGTCGTTGGCACCCAGCTCAAACCCTTCCACCACATCGTTGATGGTGGAGCGGGCGGTAAGGAACAGTACCGGGGTCTGTTTGTCGGTCTGCCGGATGCGGCGCACCATTTCAAAGCCGTCCATGCGGGGCATCATCACGTCTGCCACCAGCACGTCGGGACGGAGGTCGAAGAACTTGCGCAATCCCTCTTCACCGTCTGCTGCGGTGTGGATGATGAAGTTCTGCCCTTCCAATGTGTCCTTGATAATCATGGCGAGGGTCTGTTCGTCCTCAACCAGAAGTACGGTTATCTTTTCCATAATTGTCGCTTTTGTTACAAGTAATGTAAAGCTCCTTAACAAGTAATGTAAAGTACCCTAACAAATAATGTTATCATATCCTTATCGTAAAGGTACTTCCTTTTCCCAACTCACTCTTTACCGATACGCTGCCACCATGCTTCTCTATCATGGTCTTCACATAGAACAATCCCAGCCCATAGCCTTTCACATCGTGCAGATTACCCGTGGGTACGCGGTAGAATTTGTCGAAGATGTGCTTCTGCTTCTCGGGAGCAATACCGATACCGTGGTCGCTGACAGAGATTTCGGTCTGTTCATTCTGCCCTTCGACGGCCATCTTGCGGCAATGGATGGTCACTTCGGCTTCTCCGTGCGAATATTTGATGGCGTTGTCTATCAGGTTGCTGATGATGTTGCTGAAATGCGTACGGTCGGCAAGTACGCTCAAATCTTCCGGTTCGATGTCCACCGATATGTGGACGGAGCTTTCCGCTTTCAGCTTGTGTTGTTCGATGAGCGTTTCCAGAATATCACGTATTGCAAACTCCTCCGGGTGCAGGCGGAAAGTCCTGCGGCGTTCCATACTCATGGAAAGTATCTGTTCAACCAGTCCACTGAGGCGCTGAAGCTGTTCCTGGCAGATACGCAGGTATTTGTCGCGTTGGGCCTTTTCCTCCGCTTGGTTGAAGTTGAGCAGATCGTCGTTGGCGGCATATGCTACGGCGATGGGGGTTTTCAGTTCGTGGGTGATGTTGTTGGTGAAATCGCTCTTCATCTCTTCCAGTGTCTTCTGTTTCAGGATGGTGCGTATCAGGAACCAGAAGGAGAAAGCGAGTACGATCAGAATAACGAATGATGTGGTGAGAATGCCCGACATCTGTCGCAAGACCAACATGCCGGCCGGTTCCATGATGAGACGGTAGCTTTGATTTGTATTGATGTCGAAAGAATAATTATATTCCACGGCTTTTGAGGTAGGCACATAGCCGGGGGTACCGATGTTTACCAATGTATCTATATAGAGAATGGTAGAGTCCCATTTGCTGCCTTTGTGAAGATGTAGCAGCCTATGGGGAAGATTGATGTTACGGTCATGCAGGAATGAAGTCAGCAGGCTGTCATAAAGCACTACGTCGGGGTCGGAAATGATGTCCAGTCCCGAATGTAGTCCGCGCTGGAGGTAGGTGGCGAGTTCCAGCATACTGTTTTGGTCGCGCAAAATCACATCCAGTCCCCCTTTGGCACTCAATGCGGATTGGGGAGAGCTGTCTGAGTCCTTGACTGCTTCTTCCAGACGCTCTCGGGCAGAATCGGCAGACATCCAACGGACTTTATCCGTTTCTCTGTGCTGGTCGATGAAAAGCACACTGTCCTCTTTGGTGAGCAAAGGAACGTTCTTCCTGACACTGACTTCCACGCGGGTTGAATCGTTCGGGTGGGTCACGTAAACACTGTCTCCTTTGGGCATGAAGGTTTCGTGCAGGGTGGTGTTGTCCAAAGAATCTTCACGGGAGATGGTGGTACTGCTACGGACAAATGATTTTCCGTCATCGCTGTATCCGGCTGATACGCTGACTTCACCGTGGTTTATGTCGTCCTGCTTCATTTTATCCACGCGTATCATCATTTCGTTATAGTCGCTCATGCGCATGGCTTCGGTGATGTCCCTTTCCATTTCACTGTGCATGGTATGGTAGAGCCCCGTCAGCCAGTAGGCTTGGTAGGCGAAGATGCCGGCCAGGGAGACGATGACAAGTATGGCAATATATTTGAATGGCAGTTTCATGTTTGTTTCCGGTTACTTTTATACATACAAAGGTAAGATTAATATTGTGAACCCTATCATCCGATAAGACTAAATAACACTCCCGATAACACTGGATAACACTTGGTAAGCCGCTGATAACACAAGTTTCTGCTGATTCTGCCGTACTTTGCAGACGAAGATTTGCAGAAGAAGAATATAAACATAAATAAAAAGAAGGACATGAAACGATTCTATTTACTCCCTATTGTATGCTGTGCTTTGAGCATCAGTCTTTCGGCACAAGAGAACAACGGCACTGCAACCACCTCCGGTGCGGACGACAACCGCATCCTCAGCGCCGACAGCCTTATCACGACCGATGCCCGTCTGGACAGTCTTTATCAGACCTTGCCGGAAGTGATGATTACCGGTGAACGCCCCATCGTTAAGGCAGCGCAAGGCAAGCTGGTGTACGACCTGCCCCGCCTTATCCGGAACCTCCCCGTAGACAATGCCTACGATGCCGTGAAAGAGCTTCCCGGCGTCATCGAGATGAATGGAGGGCTGCAGTTGGCAGGTCAGGGAGTCACCGTTATCCTGGACGGCAAAGTAACCACCCTCAGCACAGAGCAGCTCTATTCCTTGCTGCGCAGCATCCCTGCCAGCCGCATAGAGAAGGCGGAAGTGATGTACAACGCCCCTGCACGCTACCAGGTGCGTGGCGCACTTATCAATATCACCCTGAAACAATCGGCAGGCGGCCCCGGCTCCTGGCAAGGCGAACTCTATGCCAAGTATCGCCAGAAGCATAACGAAGGCTTTGAGGAACGCGCCAGCCTGCTCTTCAGCAAAAATAAATTCTCAGCAGACTTTCTTTACTCGCACAGCCATGGCCGGAGCTACTCTACTACCGACAAAGAGGCTGTGCACACTCTGGCAGACGGCTCGGTTCACCCCATGACAACAGATGAGGTGGGCCGTGGCCGCAGCCATACCCATAATTTCAGGGTAGGGGCGGACTATAACATCGCCAAGGACCATCAGCTGAGTTTCGTCTATAACGGTGGCTATTCCACTTCCCACAACTGGAAGGGCGTGACGGGCACACAGGTGTCCACAACTCATGGCAATAGCACCGACTGGCTGCACAACGGCCGTCTGGACTATCGTACCCCTTTTGGCCTCAAAGCCGGTGCCGAACTGACCTACTACCGTTCCCCGTCCGACCAGTTGCTGCATAGCCGCATGCAGGATGAGGAACTTGACTTCTACACCGAAGATTGCCAACGCATCAACCGATGGAAATTCTTTCTGGCCCAGGAGCACAGTCTGGGAAAAGGTTGGGATTTGAATTACGGAGCCATCTATACTACCAGCATCGACAACAGCTACCAATATTATTACGACCCCGAAACCGGCGAACAACTGACCTCCTCAGATGCCTTAAGCAATATGAAGTCCCGCCGCCGCGAACAGACCTGGAATATCTATGCAGGTTTCAGCAAGAGTTTCGGCGACAAACTCGCTTTGGACGCTTCCCTGGCTGTGGAGCATTACAAGACTCCCGTCTGGAACCAGTGGGACTGGTATCCCATCGTCAACTTGAACTATATGCCGGCACCGGGACATATCCTCCAGCTCTCCTTGAGCAGCGACAAGGACTATCCCGACTACTGGGCCGTGCAGGATGCCGTCTCTTACATCGGCGGCGGATACTCTGAGCTGCATGGTAATCCGTTGCTGAAACCGGCACAAGAGTATGAGCTGAAAATGACCTATATTTTGAAGAGCAAATACATCTTCAGCGCTTGGTTCAACCATACCAAGGACTACTCCGTACAGACGCTCTACCAATCTTCCGAACGTCTGGTTGAAATCTACAAGACACTCAATTTTGATTATCAGCAACAAGCAGGTATACAAGCCTCTATACCGTTTAAGGTGAAGAATTGGTTGAATTCTCGTCTTACCCTCATCGGCTTGTGGCATCGCGAAAAGGATGGTGATTTCTGGGATATTCCTTTCGATAGAAAGCAATGCTATGGCATTGCCCAGATGAACAATACTTTTACTCTCTCCACCAAACCCGACTTGAAGCTGACGGTGACCGGATTTGTGCATAGTAAAGCCATTCAGGGCATCTACGACCTGCCTACGTCGGGCAATGTGAATATTGCCCTGCGCTACGGCTTCGCCAAGAACAAAGCCATTCTCAACCTCTATTGCAACGATATTTTTGAGACGGGACAGATTTCTCCCCGCATCCGTTTCAAGACGCAGAATGTGACGAATCATTACTCATGCTTCCGCGAATTCGGCGTATCGTTCACCTATAAATTCGGTGGATATAAGGAGAAGCAACGGGAGGCAGTGGATACGTCGCGGTTCAAATAGATAGAAGATGCAGGTGGTCAGGTGAAAATACGGTATTCTTTTGTACTTTGCCACATCTTTCGTACTTTTGCAACTTTCAAAACATTAAAGTTGTTATTTAAAGAAAAGACTCTGTATGAAATCGGACATTGAAATAGCCCGCAGCATAGAGCTGAAGAAGATAAAGCAGGTGGCTGAAAGTGTGGATATCCCGCGTGACGAAGTAGAGAACTATGGCCGTTACATAGCCAAGATTCCTACGCATCTGATTGATGAAGAGAAAGTGAAGAAGAGCAATCTGATACTGGTGACGGCTATCACGGCTACGAAAGCGGGTATCGGTAAAACAACCGTGTCCATCGGGCTGGCATTGGGGCTGAACAAGATTGGCAAGAAAGCGATTGTGGCTTTACGCGAACCCTCGCTGGGTCCTTGCTTCGGCATGAAAGGCGGTGCTGCCGGTGGAGGATATGCCCAGGTGCTTCCCATGGAGAAGATAAACCTGCACTTTACGGGCGACTTTCACGCCATTACCTCCGCACACAACATGATTTCCGCTTTGCTCGACAATTACTTGTACCAGCATCAGGCAGACGGCTTCGGACTGAAAGAAATCATCTGGCGGCGCGTACTTGATGTGAATGACCGTTCCTTGCGGAGCATTGTCACCGGATTGGGACCGAGCACCAACGGCATTACTGAGGAGTCGGGCTTCGATATTACCCCGGCTTCCGAAATTATGGCTATTCTCTGTCTGGCAACAGACCTCGACGACCTCCGTCGCCGTATTGAAAATATTATTCTGGGATTCCGTTTCGATGGTACTCCTTTCACAGTGAAGGAGTTAGGAGTAGCCGGTGCCATTACCGTACTGTTGAAAGATGCTATCAACCCCAACTTGGTACAGACTACCGAAGGCTCTGCTGCTTTTGTTCATGGAGGACCGTTCGCAAATATTGCCCATGGTTGCAACTCCATTCTTGCCACAAAAATGGCCATGACATTTGGCGATTATGTAGTGACGGAAGCCGGTTTCGGGGCTGACCTGGGTGCGGAGAAGTTCTACAACATCAAGTGCCGCAAGAGCGGCCTACAGCCCAAGCTGACGATAATCGTTGCTACCGCACAAGGACTGAAGATGCATGGCGGTGTCAGTCTGGACCGCATCAAGGAACCCAATATGGAAGGACTGAAAGAGGGCTTCGGCAATCTGGACAAGCATGTACGCAATTTGCGTTCATTCGGCCAGCAGGTCATCGTGGCATTCAACCGTTTTGCCAGTGATACGGACGAGGAGGTGGAAGCTATCCGCCGCCATTGCGAAGAAAAGCTTGAGGTAGGTTTTGCCGTGAACAACGCCTTTGCCAAAGGAGGAGAGGGAGCCGTTGACCTTGCCAATCTGGTAGTAGATACTATCGAGAACAAACCATCCGAACCGCTGACCTTCACCTACGAAGAGAGCGATTGCGTGGAACGTAAAATAGAAAAGGTAGCCTGCAACCTCTACGGGGCAAGCGTAGTGACTTACAGTCTCCACTCCCGCAAGGTTATCAAACTGATAGAGCAGATGGGTATCAGCCATTACCCCGTCTGTATCGCCAAGACGCAGTACTCCTTCTCTGCCGACCCGAAGATATACGGTGCAGTCAACAACTTTGAGTTCCACATCAAGGATATTGTGGTCAATAACGGTGCGGAAATGATTGTAGCCATCGCCGGTGAAATTCTCCGTATGCCGGGATTACCCAAGAAACCACAAGCCGAACACATTGATATTGTGGACGGAAATATAGAAGGGCTGAGCTAAACGCGCGGAGCGCGTTTAGAATTAAAAATTAAAGGCTGCGCAGTTCAAAGCGAACATTGCGCAGCCTTTAATTTTTAATTCTTAATTTTTAATTCTGTTTGCTTATTAATAAGCAAACAGCGGGTATTCTTTCATCTTCGCATTGACGCGTGCACGTACCTCTGCGATGACTTGTTCGTTGTCTACGTTGGACAGAACGGTTTCAATCATCTCGGCAATTTCGAGCATCAGGTCTTCCTTGGCACCACGGGTTGTGATGGCAGGAGTACCCAGACGGATACCGGAAGTCTGGAAAGCCGAGCGGCTGTCAAACGGAACCATGTTCTTGTTTACGGTGATGTCGGCAGATACCAACGCCTTCTCGGCAACCTTACCGGTCAAATCGGGATATTTGCTGCGCAGGTCTACCAGCATGGAGTGGTTGTCCGTACCGCCGGAAACGATGGTGAAGCCACGGTCTATCAAGGCTTGTGCCAGGACAGCGGCGTTTTTCTTCACCTGCTTGGCATATTCTTTCCATTCCGGTTGCAGGATTTCGCCGAAGGCAACGGCTTTGGCTGCGATGACATGTTCTAGCGGACCACCTTGGATACCGGGGAATACGGCTGAATCCAGCAACTGGGACATCATCTTGATTTCTCCCTTCGGAGTTTTCTTGCCCCAGGGGTTGGGGAAGTCCTTACCCATCATGATAACGCCACCGCGAGGACCACGCAGAGTCTTGTGGGTAGTGGAGGTCACGATGTGGGCATATTTCACGGGGTTATCCAGTTCACCGGCTGCAATCAGTCCGGCAGGATGAGCCATGTCAATCATTAGGATGGCACCTATCTTGTCCGCGATTTCGCGCATGCGCTTGTAGTCCCATTCGCGGGAATAAGCAGAACCGCCGCCGATAATCATTTTGGGTTTCTCGCGCAGGGCAACTTCTTCCATCTGGTCATAGTCCACACGTCCGGTTTCCTGGTTCAGATTGTATTCGCAGGGAGTATAGATAATACCGGAAGTGTTGACCAGTGAACCATGGGAGAGGTGACCGCCGTGTGCAAGGTTCAGTCCCATGAATTTGTCGCCCGGATTGAGCACGGCGAGGAATACGGCTGCATTGGCTTGTGCACCGGAGTGCGGCTGTACGTTGGCCCATTCTGCGCCGAAGATCTGTTTCAAGCGGTCGATGGCAATCTGCTCACTCTGGTCCACTACCTCACAACCACCATAGTAACGCTTGCCGGGGTATCCTTCAGCATACTTGTTGGTGAGGCAGGAGCCCATTGCCTGCATAACCTGGTCACTTACAAAGTTCTCTGATGCAATCAGTTCAATGCCTTTGAGCTGACGTTGGTGTTCTTTTTCGATAAGTTCGAAAATTAAATCATCTCTTTTCATTCTGCTTATTAGATAAGTTTGATAAATCTGTGTTCTCTTATTAAGCGCACAAATTTACGGGAAATAAATGAATAAATTGAAAGAAAAGGAAGAAATTTACTGTCAAAAGAACACTCCGAAAGAAAAACTCAGCACATTGTCCCTGCGGTGAAAACGGATTTCGTTTTTCGTGTTTTCGTCTGCAGCGTTGTTGTCGGCCGGAATATCGTATGTCACGCTTTTGGAGATGTTATGCAGCCCCATGTCGTAACGGAAGTCGAAAAAGACGCGTGAGATGGTGACGGATACGCCGACGGTGAAACTGAGATTGAGCGGACGCAGCCTTTCACGGATATTCACCTGGTCGAAATTCTCGAAGTCGATGTCACTTTTCCTGTCCCATATATAGCGCACTTTGGGTCCTCCAAAGACGGCAAGGCTGTACGGCCCCTCCTTGATGAAGTTGTATCCGTAGATGACGGGGATGTCTATACTGTGGATGGACGATGTAATGGAGGCTTCCTCCAGCCGGGCTCCTGATGCGGCGTCTTCGGGCAGAGGTTTCTCGAAGGTGATGTTGCACCGGTTGATGTTGTAGGATATTTCCGGTTGCAGGAAGTGGCGATCGAAGTTTATCCGCATGAAAAGGGAGCCGAAATATCCTATCTTGTAATTGTTCTGCACTTCGTCGATGGGCACTCCGTTGACGCTGAACTGGGATACAAGGAACAAGGAAGAGGTGAAACCGCCTTTGAAACCGAAATTGACCGGAGTTTCCTTGCGGTGTCCGGAATGCTCTTCGTCGGCAGTACCGGGCACAACCGGAGTCTGTCCCCACATCATGGCGGGGAAGGCCAACAGATATAAGCCCATCAAGATTCGTCGCAACTCCATCTCTTAAAACCTTTATCGCATTATTACTTCTTTTTCTCTACTGACCATCCGAATTTGCCTATCTTTTCTCCCAGCTCATAATATCCACCGTGCACATAGACCAGCGGATTCGTTTCCGCCAGTTCCAGTTTGCCGGTTTCAGGGTTCAGATTACGGGTATCGGCACGTACATTTACCACATCCGCTATAAACATGTCGTGCGAACCGAGAGCCATAATCTCCTTTACCCGGCATTCTATGCAAAGCGGTGATTCCTCGATGAGAGGCGCGCTGACTACGGTGCTTTTCCCCGGTGTCAGATGCATTTCCTCGAATTTGTTGTAGTCCTTTCCGGAGCGTACGCCACACCAGTCCGTGGCCCGTGCCATATCTTTCGTGGTGAGGTTGATGACGAATTCCATATTCCGCTTGATGATGTCGTAGGAGTGGCGTTCGGGGCGTACGGAGATGTAGCACATGGGCGGGTTCGTACAAATCGTCCCCGTCCATGCGATAGTCAGAATGTTATATTCCTCCGGAGTGCTTCCGCAGCTCACCAATACGGCAGGCAGCGGATAAATCATTGTTCCGGGTTTCCAGTCTTCTTTCATATAATCTCAATATCTTCTCTGGTCTGCTCCTTTTCGCAGTAGTGGCATTTGATGACGCAATTGTCCTTATCCACGACATGAAACAACGTAGGCATAGGCTCATTGTTCGTGATGCACTTCGGGTTGGCGCATTTCACGATTCCGCGCAACTCTTCGGGCAGGCGGACTTCGCGTTTCTCCACCACTTCGTAGTCGCGGATAATGTTCAGTTTTACATTGGGAGCCACCACGGCGATACGGTTTATCTCTTCGTCGCAGAAGAACTTGTCGGCAATCTTGATGATGCCTTTCGTGCCCAGCTTCTTGCTCTTGAGGTTGAAGCCGATAGTGATATTGTTGCTCATGTGTTCCAGTCCGAGCAGGGAGACTACGGTAAACAGTCTCTCGGAGGGTATATGGTCTATTACAGTGCCGTTTTCCAGAGCAGCAACCTGCAATTCTTGTTTCTTTTCGCTTAACATCTTGAAATATTTGTTATTAGACGATTCTACTGAATTACTCCTTTACTCTTTTTCACCTCATCCAGCGTGATGCCCAGTACATCGCACAGAATAGCTTCACGGGCATACAGTCCGTTTTGTGCCTGCTGGAAATAGTATGCCTTGGGATTGTCGTCCACATCATAGGCTATTTCGTTGACACGGGGCAACGGATGCAGGATGCGCAGGTTGGGACGGGTATGTTCCAGCATCTTGTTGCGCAGGATGTAGACATTCTTCACCCGCTCGTACTCCATAAGGTCGGTGAAGCGCTCGCGCTGCACACGGGTCATGTAGAGGATGTCGGCATCAGCAATGATTTCTTCCGTAAAGTCCGTATGTTCCACGTACTTGATGTTGTGCTCGCGGCAGTAAATTTTGTATTCTTCGGGCATCCGCAACTCGTCGGGAGCGATGAAGTGGAAAGTGGGGTTGAAGTGGCGCATGGCCATCAGCAGGGAGTGGACGGTACGGCCATACTTCAAGTCGCCGACCAGGAAGATATTCAGGTTCTCCAGTGTGCCTTGTGTCTTGTAGATGGAGTAGAGATCGAGCATGGTTTGTGAGGGATGCTGGTTGGCACCGTCTCCGGCATTCACAATGGGCACGGTGGTGACTTCACTGGCATAGCGTGCGGCCCCTTCGAGGTGGTGGCGCATCACGATGATGTCGGCATAGTTGCTTACCATCTTGATGGTGTCTTTCAGCGTCTCGCCCTTGGATGAGCTGGTGGCCTTTGGGTCGCTGAACCCGATGACACGTGCTCCAAGCCGGTTGGCGGCAGTCTCGAAACTGAGGCGTGTACGGGTGGAAGGCTCGAAAAATAAGGTGGCAACTACTTTCCCGTCCAATATATGCCGATTGGGATGGGCTTCAAACTCTTTCGCCATCTCGAGCATATAGAGGATTTTTTCCCGGCTATGCTCGGCAATGGTGACTAAACTTCTGTTTTCCATATCGTTGAATTCATTTATACTTTTCGAGAGTGTAAAGTTACGGAAAATATGCGGGCTACGGAAATATGCGGGGAAGTTTTTTGCGAAATATGGGCTGTTTTTTTAACCGTGTGGCTTGTTGTCCGGAATGCCACACTTCATCATCCGAAATGCCACACTTCGACAAAGTAAATGCCGCATTTCGCGAATGTTCAAGTGTGGCATTTGCCTTAGTCAAGTGCGGCGTTTGCCTTGTCGAAGTGTGGCATTCCGGACAGTGAAGTGTGGTATCTCTTTACGCCGTCGCCGTCGTTCTTTTTAACGACAACGTCGTTTTTTCTCTTCTCTTCTTATCTTATCTCCTCTTACGCGCGCGAGGGCAAGTTTTCGTTGTCCCAATCTGTATTATAGCTCATTACGATGTATTTTTCCTTTCCGATTTTTTCTTCAAGTTTTCTAATTGTTTTGCAATCGTTTTGCATTTCACTGAGAGTTTCCATTAAAATAAACGGGCGTTTTTTTTGTGGATGCCGGAAATCTTATCCTGAAAAAGATATAAAAAGCATAGGCACATCCAATATATTTCCGTACCTTTGCCCTATTATTGAACTTTGATTTTAGCAACTGAAACATGATAAGGAAAGTCGTCAAAATCCTATGGATTTTCATCGCACTGATTTCGCTGGTGTGTGTCTTTATATTCTTTTCCATAGCCAAGGGCTGGATAGGCTATATGCCTCCGGTGGAAGACCTGGAAAATCCGAATTACAAATTTGCCACAGAAGTCTTTTCCGAGGACGGAAAAGTATTGGGTACTTATTCCTATAGTAAGGAAAACCGCGTGTTTGTGGGATACAATGATTTGTCGCCCAATATCATCAACGCCTTGATAGCTACGGAAGATGTACGTTTTGCCGAACATTCGGGCATTGACGCCTACGCCCTGACGCGTGCCGTAGTGAAGCGCGGTATCCTGATGCAGAAGAATGCCGGCGGTGGCAGTACCATCACCCAGCAGCTTTCCAAACAGCTTTATTCTCCCAGTGCCGACAATGTGATGGAACGTCTGTTCCAGAAGCCCATCGAATGGGTGATTGCCGTAAAGCTGGAGCGTTACTATACAAAAGAGGAAATCCTCACCATGTATCTCAACAAGTTCGATTTCCTGAACAATGCGGTAGGCATCAAGACTGCTGCCTTTACCTACTTCGGTTGCGAACCGAAAGATTTGAAGATTGAGGAAGCGGCTACGTTGGTGGGCATGTGCAAGAATCCGTCTCTCTATAATCCGGTGCGCTACAATGAACGTTCCCGCGGACGGCGCAATGTGGTGCTCGACCAGATGCGGAAAGCGGGATATATTACGGAAGCCGAGCGCGACTCCCTCCAGGCATTGCCTCTGAAACTGAAGTACAACCGTGTGGACCACAAGGAAGGGTTGGCCACTTATTTCCGCGAATACCTGCGCGGCGTGCTCACCGCCAAGAAGCCCGACAAGGCCAACTACCGCGGCTGGCAGATGCAGAAATACTACGAGGATTCACTCGACTGGGAGAACAATCCGCTCTTTGGATGGTGCGAAAAGAACACCAAGAAAGACGGTACCAAATACAACCTCTACACCGACGGGCTGAAAATCTATACCACGCTCGACTCGCGTATGCAGCAGTATGCCGAGGATGCCGTGACAGAGCATCTGAAGGAACTGCAAGGTTACTTCTTCAAGGAAAAGAAAGGGGCCAAGAAAGCTCCCTACACCTTCCGTCTGACCCAGGAGCAGGTAGACGAGATTCTGGGACGTGCCATGAGGTTGTCCGACCGCTACCGCCTCATGAAGAAAGCCGGAGCCACCGAAGCTGAAATAAAGAAAGCCTTCGACACCCCGGAGGAGATGTCCGTATTCAGTTGGGAAGGGGAGAAAGACACCATTATGACCCCGATGGATTCCATCCGTTACTACAAGTTCTTCCTTCGTGCCGGTTTCATGTCCATGGACCCGCGCAGCGGACATGTCAAGGCATACGTAGGCGGACCGAACTACCATTACTTCCAGTACGATATGGCCATGGTGGGACGCCGCCAGGTAGGTTCTACCATCAAGCCTTTCCTTTATACACTGGCTATGGAGAACGGTTTTTCTCCCTGCGACGAAGTGCGCCACGTGGAATACACGCTGATTGATGAAAACGGAAAACCGTGGACGCCGCGTAATGCCAACAAAAAGCTGATTGGTGACATGGTGACTGTGAAGTGGGGGCTGGCAAACTCGGACAACTGGATTACGGCCTATCTCATGAGTAAACTGAATCCCTATAATCTGAAACGTCTTATACATACTTTCGGTGTCCGCAACCGTGATATAGTACCTTCCGTTTCACTCTGTCTGGGCCCGTGCGAGATTTCCGTCGGCGAGATGGTAAGTGCCTATACCGCATTCCCCAACAAGGGTATCCGGGTAGCTCCGCTGTTCGTGACCCGCATCGAGGACAATGATGGAAACGTGCTGGCAACCTTTGCTCCCGAAATGCAGGAAGTCATCAGTGTATCCAGCGCTTACAAGATGCTGGTCATGCTGCGTGCCGTTGTCAACGAAGGTACCGGAGGCCGTGTGCGCCGTCTAGGTGTGAAAGCCGACATGGGCGGCAAGACCGGAACGACGAACTACAATGCCGACGGCTGGTTTATGGGCTTCACGCCTTCGCTTGTGTCCGGTTGCTGGGTGGGCGGTGAGGACCGCGACATCCACTTCGATACGATGCTTCACGGACAAGGTGCTTCCATGGCATTGCCTATCTGGACAAAATACATGGTGAAAGTGCTCGGTGACAAATCTCTGGGATATGATGAAAATGAAACATTCCAGTTGCCCGAAGGCTATGACCCGTGCAAGGATGATGTGAATCTGGAAGGAGACACCCATATAGAAGAACCGATAGAGGGACTCGACGAACTGTTTAATTAGTTGAAAGGTGAAAATTGAAAGTGGAAAGGTAAACTTTCAATTTTCACCTTTTCCCCTTTCACCTTAAAAAATGGATTATACGATTAGTATTGGGAGCAACGAACAGCGGAGGGAGAACATGGAACTGGCTCGCAGACGCTTGACGGAACTTTTTTCGGGAATACGTTTCTCGGAAGAGGAGGAGACGGTACCTTTGTTCTTTCACCGTCCGAATCTGTTCTCCAATCAGGTGGCATGCTTTGCTTCCGATAATCCGGTAGAGGAAGTCACCGCCTGCCTGAAAGCCATCGAACGGGAAGCCGGAAGGAAGCCCGAGGAGAAGGAGCAGGAAATTGTACGGCTGGATATAGACTTGTTGTCTTGTGACGGGACTGTCTATAAGCCAAAAGATTTGAAACGTGATTATATCCTGCGAGGATTGAAACAACTGTTATAATTAATAAAGAATATAAGGAGATGGGTCGATAGTATATGAACACTTTCGGACACACTCTCATTTTAAAAAACGAAGATTGAAAATGAAATTTTTAGGAATCATACCTGCCCGTTACGCATCTACGCGTTTTCCAGCCAAACCATTGGCGGTGTTAGGTGGAAAAACCGTGATACAGCGAGTATACGAGCAAGTGGCAGGAATCTTGGACGATGCATACGTGGCTACGGACGATGAGCGTATTGAAGCCGCAGTAAAAGCATTCGGAGGAAAGGTGGTAATGACTTCCACCGAACATAAAAGCGGCACCGACCGCTGTCAGGAAGCTTGTACAAAAATAGGAGGACAGTTTGATGTCGTGGTGAATATCCAGGGGGATGAGCCTTTCATCCAGCCTTCGCAGTTACAAGCCGTCAAAGCATGTTTCGACGATCCGGCCACCCAGATAGCCACTCTGGTGAAACCCTTTACGGTAGATAATGGTTTTGAGGCACTGGAAAATGTGAACTCTCCGAAGGTTGTGCTCAACAAAAACAGGAATGCCCTCTATTTTAGCCGTTCCATCATTCCCTACCAGCGCAATGCGGCGAAGGAAGACTGGCTGGAGAACCATACGTATTATAAGCATATCGGCCTTTATGCCTATCGCGTAGAGGTACTGAAAGAGATAACCGCCCTTCCGCAGTCATCCCTCGAGATTGCCGAATCATTGGAACAGCTTCGTTGGTTGGAAAACGGATACACTATCAAAGCAGGTATCACGGATGTAGAAACTATCGGCATAGATACTCCTCAAGATTTGGAACGGGCAGAAGAATTTCTTAAAAGCCATGGGCTGTAAACTAGAAAGCCCATGCTGAACCGAAGTGACCAACCCCGGATTCTTGAACCGGAACAACTGGTGGTGCAAAGGCCGGAACGTATCAAGTTGCCTAATGGCGTGCCATTGAGTGTGCTCAATGCCGGTGACAATGAAGTGACACGTATCGATCTCCTCATGGCAGGCGGCCGATGGCAACAGAAACAGCCCTTGCAGGCGTTGTTTACGAACCGCATGCTTCGCGAGGGAACCCGACGCTACGATGCCGCCCAGATAGCGGAAAAGCTGGACTATTACGGAGCCTGGCTGGAATTGTCCAGTGCATCCGAGTATGCCTATGTCACCCTTTATTCTCTGAATAAATACCTTCCCCAAACGCTTGACATATTGGAGTCTATCGTCAAAGAGCCGGTATTTCCCGAGAAAGAGCTGGGAGTGATTGTAGACAACAATATCCAGCAGTTTCTTGTCAACTCTTCCAAGGTGGACTTTCTGGCGCACCGCGGATTGGTGAAGGCTCTGTACGGCGGGCAGCATCCCGGTGGACGTCTGGTGCAGGAAGAGGATTATCGGCGCATCACTCCTGCGGTGCTACGCGAGTTTTATGACCGTTACTATCATTCCAATAATTGCAGCATCTATCTCTCGGGTAAGGTAACCGGTGATTGCATCCACAGGATAGAGTCCTTGTTTGGCTGCGAGGCTTTCGGTACGGATTTCCGCAAACCGGAGAAGACAGAATTCCATCCGGTTACCACCTCCGGAAAACGTATCTTCATCGAACGTCCGGACGCCCTGCAAAGTGCCGTCCGTATGGGCATGCTTTCCCTGGACCGTAATCATCCGGACTACTTGAAGGCCCGCGTACTGGTCACACTGTTCGGGGGTTATTTTGGCAGTCGCCTGATGTCCAATATCCGGGAAGATAAAGGATACACATACGGTATCTCCGCAGCCATCATGCCCTATCCGGGGCAGGGAGTGTTGGCGGTCAGTGCCGAAGCCGCCAACGAATTTGTGGAGCCTCTTATCGGTGAGGTTTATCATGAAATAGACCGCCTTCAGAACGAGCTGGCTTCCGATGGAGAGCTTTCCATGGTGAAGAACTATATGTTGGGAGACATGTGCCGTAGTTATGAATCTGCATTCTCGTTGGCAGATGCCTGGATTTTTGTGCAGGTATCGGGCTTGCAGGATACCTACTTTGCCGAAGCACTGGATGCTGTCAAGGAGGTTACTCCACAAGAAATCCGTGAACTTGCAGGGCGGCATTTATGCAAAGAGAAATTAAAAGAAATAGTGTGCGGCAAAAAAATGTCATAAAAAGCGGGAGTTATCGCATCATTTTACCGGATAAATCCTACCTTTGTCAATTATCAACTATCAATTATCAATTAATGAAATATCTATATACTGCACTCATTCTGGCTTTCTTATGCCAAGGTGGAGCCACTGCCCAGGAAAAAAAAAGCGGCTTTTTCGATAAAGTGAAAAGTACATTCTCTTCGGAGATAAAGATAGGTACCTATACGTTCAAAGATAACGGGGCCGTCTATACCGGTGAAATAAAAGGCCGCAAGCCCAATGGAAAGGGGAAGACCGTTTTCAAGAACGGCGACGTCTACGAGGGTGAGTATGTGAAGGGCAAGCGTGAAGGCTACGGTACATATATGTTTCCCGACGGTGAAAAGTATGAGGGGCAATGGTTTCAAGACCAGCAGCATGGCAGGGGTATCTACTATTTTATGAATAACAACCGTTATGACGGCATGTGGTTTCAGGATTACCAGCACGGTAAAGGAACCATGTACTATTACAATGGTGATATTTATGAGGGCGACTGGGTGAATGATAAACGCGAAGGCCAAGGAACGTATACCTGGAAGAACGGTTCCAAGTATGTAGGCTCGTGGAAGAATGACAAGAAAGACGGCAAAGGAACACTGACCTGGAATGACGGTTCCAAATATGACGGGGAGTGGAAAAATGATGTCCGGGACGGTAAAGGAACTTTTGAATATGCCAACGGCGACAAATATGTAGGTGACTGGAAGGACGACATGCAGCATGGCAAAGGTATTTACTTTTTCCATACCAGCGACCGTTACGAAGGTTCTTATGTTCAAGGTGAACGTACCGGAGAGGGCATTTATTACCATGCCAGCGGCAACAAGTATGTGGGCAGCTTCAAGGATGGAAAGCAGGAAGGCCACGGCACATTTACGTGGGCAAGCGGCGCCGTTTACGAAGGTAATTGGAAAGATAACCAACGTGACGGATACGGTACTTACAAATGGAATGTAGGTGACTCTTACGAAGGTGAATGGAAAGACAATAAGTTCAACGGCCAAGGTACCCTGATTCAGACCGATGGAACCAAATATAAAGGCGGTTTTGTGAACGGTATGGAAGAAGGTAGCGGTATCCAGGAGGACAAGAACGGAAACCGTTATGAAGGCTTCTTCAAACAAGGCAAGAAACACGGTCCGTTTGTAGGAACAGACAAGAACGGAAAGGTGATACGAAAAGGAACCTACAAGATGGGAAGGCTGGAGAATTAGAATTAAAAATTAAAAATTAGAAATTAAAAATTAAAGGCTGCGCAATGTTCACTTCAGAACCGCGCAGCCTTTAATTTTTAATTTCTAATTTTTAATTTCTAACCGCGGAGCGGTTAGATAATGTATTGTGAACTGATTGATTCATTGTTCATCACCCGCTTGATGGTTTCGGCGAACATATCGGCAATGCTCAACTGTTTAACCTTGTCACATTTTTTAGAGTAGGGGATACTATCAGTAAATACCATTTCCGTTAGTGCGGATTCTTGTACACGGAAAGAAGCAGGGTCGGACATTACGCAGTGGCTAGCAATGGCACGGACAGATTTGGCTCCTGCTTCCAGCATGATGTTGGCAGCCTTGGTAATGGTTCCTGCTGTATCTACAATATCGTCTACCAATACTACATTCTTGTCTTTTACATCACCGATGATTTGCATGGTGGCAACCACGTTTGCTTTTTCGCGTGTCTTGTTGCACAATACCAGAGGTACACCGAGGTATTTGGAGAATGTGCTGGCGCGTTTTGAACCGCCGACATCCGGGGTGGCGATTACCAAGTCTTCCAGTTTCAAGGATTCAATATAGGGGAGGAATACTGCTGATGCATACAAATGATCCACCGGAATGTTGAAGAAACCCTGAATCTGGTCTGCATGAAGGTCCATCGTAATCAGACGGTCGATACCTGCAACAGAGAGCAGGTCGGCCACCAGCTTGGCGCCGATGGAAACACGGGGTTTGTCTTTTCTGTCCTGACGTGCCCAACCGAAGTAAGGGATAACGGCTACAACGCTTTTTGCCGATGCTCTTTTAGCAGCATCAACCATCAGCAGAAGTTCCATCAAGTTGTCAGAATTAGGGAAGGTTGATTGAACCAGGAATACATGCGAGCCACGGATAGATTCCTCATAAGAGACTGCAAACTCACCATCTGCAAAATGGGTGATGTTCATCTTTCCCAGAGGGCAATCAAGGCTAGCGCAGATTTTCTCTGCAAGGTATCTCGAATTTGTTCCGGAGAATACCATAAAGGGTGCTTTTTCGCTCATTTGTGTAATAGATGTTACCTATTTGTTAATTTGCATGCAAAGGTAGGAATTTCCCGTTACATAAAACAAGAGTTATTGTATAAAAATTATTTTTCTTTCCCGGATTTATTCGTAGCTTTGCTTTATGAAACGACTTTCTTTTATATGGTTTGCGGGGTTGTTGTGCCTTTGTACAACAATGGTTTCGTGTGTGGGAACGGCACCCATGAAGGAAGTACGCCTTATCGACTCTCTAAACCAGGTGGCTTATGCTTTTCGTTATAAAAACCTGGATTCATCCTGCCATGCGGCATCAAGAGCCTACCGTGAAGTCAGCCTCTATAAACAAGGAAAAGCGGAAGCATCCAATAATCTGGGCTTTTGTGCTTTTATGCGCATGGATTTTGAGCAGGCCGAAAAGTTTCATATGGATGTCTATAATCTGACCAAGAATGAACTGGAACTCCTTATTGCCGACATCGGTTTGATGAAGATTTATCAGCGGACGGCGTTGAACAAGGAGTTCTACGATTATCGCAATAGTGCCTTGCACCGTATGAAAAGAATAGCGGAGGATGACAATCTGTTTGTGGACCAACACGAGCAAATGCGTTTGAATTATGCCCGTTCGGAATTTTATATTGTATCTGCTGTGTATTATTATTATTTGCAACAGCGTCCGGAAGCTGTAGCCTCTATTAATGAAGTTACTAAAAAACAAGAGTTGCTGGCAGATACCAATCAGCTGTTGTATTATCACTACATCAAAGGTTCTGCTGCCTTATGCGAGGGTGAGACACCGGATGAGCGAAGACTGAGAGAATTTGATGAGCTCTATACCGCATGGCGGTTGGCTTCGCGCAAGGGCTATCTTTACTTTGAGGGCAATGGAGTGCAGGGACTTGCCAACTTGATGGCTTCACCGGATAATTACGCATTTTTTCAAGACCGCCGCTCCCATGCCTTGACACGTTTTGGAGTACCGGTAGATTCGCTGCTTCCCATGCGTCTGGGGCAGTTGGCATTGCAAAAATTCAGCCAATACAAGGATTTGTATCAGATAGCAGGTGCATATGTATCTATCGGCAAATACCTGAATGCCCACAGTCACTATACAGAAGCTCTTGACACGCTAAAACTTGCTCTGGAATGTGTAAATGACCATCACCGCCTTTTCTATGACTGCCACGATAGTTTGGACTGGCTGAAAGCATTTGACCGTCGAGATACGATTTGTGCGGAGAAGGCATGGATGGAGCAGAAACTGAAAACCGTGCCCGAGTGGATTTCACGTATTCGTGAACAGTTGAGCGTTTCGTATGCAGGACTCGGAATGAAAGAAAAATCAGACTATAACCGCAATATTTACCTGGATATCCTTGAAGATACACGCCAGGATAAAGAACTGGAAAGCCGCTATCAGGCATTGGAAAAGGAGGCGGGGCAACTCAACGTCGTGTTGTCACTGGTCATTGTGGGCTTCGTGCTTGTATCCCTCTTCTTCTGGTTTTTCAACAAGCGTTCCAAAGACCGGAACAGAGTGCATCTCCGCCGTCTGCAGCTGATGCTGGATATCTGTCAGAAGATAACGGCATCCATTCCGGCAGATGCACAGACTGAGGAGGAAATCGTCGACTCTATCCGGACGGCTGTCTGCCCGGAATTGGAAAAGCTGTTTGGAGTGAAGGATATCCGCATAGACAACGGGCAATTAGTGTTCCCGCGTCGGATGAGCAAGGATGAGCAGGCGATGGTACGGGTGATAACTCCCTATATCCAATGGGCAATCGACAACGGCATGACGTCCATCTCCCTTGGCGACGAACGCCGCAGACTGGAAAAGCAACGCTACATTTACGAGCAGCACATCGCGGGGAACAAACGGCAAAATCTGATAAAGAAAGCATGTATGGCTATTGTCAACGGAATTCACCCGTACATAGACCGTATCATCAACGAAGTGCAGAAACTGACTCAAAAAGGATTCATCAAAGAGGAGCGGATCAAAGAGGAGAAATACCAGTATATCGACGAGTTGGTTACTACCATCAATGAATACAATGATATTCTTGCCCTTTGGATAAAGATGAAGCAAGGAAGCCTTAGCCTGAACATAGAGACGTTCGAATTGAATGAACTTTTCGAGCTGCTTAGGAAGGGAAGCCGTACATTCGAGATGAAGAGACAGTCGTTGGAGGTGCAGCCTACGGATATCCGGGTAAAGGCAGACAAAGCCCTTACATTGTTTATGATAAATACACTGGCGGAGAATGCCCGTAAATATACCCCTCAGGGCGGTATGGTGAAAGTATATGCACGGCAGGAGGAAGATTATGTGGAAATCTCGGTAGAGGATAATGGTTGTGGATTGTCACCGGAAGATGTAGCCCGCATTGTGGGAGAAAAAGTATATGACTCGAAAGCCATCGGTATGAGTGACGCTCCCGACAAGGAGGAATTGAGGAAGAACAAAGGAAGTGGCTTTGGACTGATGAACTGTAAGGGCATCATTGAAAAATATCGCAAGACGAATGATTTGTTCAAGGTCTGTCTATTTAATGTGGAGAGCGGGCTGGGAAAAGGCAGCCGTTTTTATTTCCGTCTGCCTGCCGGTATCCGTAAGTCCGTGTCGGTGTTGCTCGTCGTGTTGTCTTTGTGCATGTCATCCTGCCGGCATGCTGTGGAACAGCCTGCTTCCGGAGAGGTGTTACCGGATTCTTTGGCACTGCTTGCACAGAATGAATACGAAGCTTTGCTGGACGAAGCCTCCGATTATGCCAATGAAGCTTATTACTGCAATGTAGACGGAGAATACGAACTGGCTTTACAATACATAGATTCGGCAATGTATTGCCTGAACGAACATTACAAGCAATACGCCCATCCTATACGTCGCTATATGACGCTGACGGGAGACGGGGCGCCTGCGGAACTGGATTGGTGGAACCAGATGTTCAATTCGGATTTCCATGTAATTCTGGATATCAGGAATGAAGCGGCAGTCTCATTTCTTGCATTGAAGCAATGGGATGACTATAGCTATAATAATGCTGCCTACACTACCTTATACAAACTGTTGGGAGAAGACCAATCCTTGGAAGAATATTGCCGGCAGCTGGAGCGTTCCACCAACAACAAGATGGTGGGCATTTTGCTGGCGGTGATTTTGCTGTTCGTATTGCTGTTGGGATATTACATACTCTACTTCCGTAAACGTCTGGTGAACCGCTGGAATCTGGAGCAAGTACTGGAAATTAATGGAAAGGTGTTCAATGCCTCCTTGTTGCCGGTTTCGGATACGGAGGAAATGTTGCAGCGTGAGGAGGATACATTGAAGGAAATCCCGCGGCAGATTGTAGGTTCCGCTTTTGATGCAGTGAACGAACTTTTGAGTATCGACCGGTTAAGCATAGCTGTATACAACGAGACTACACATAAGCTGGAATACACTTCCAATCCAGTGGAAGATACCGCCGTGGACGAGTTGCCTATCTGGAGGAAATATATGGAGAATTGCTTTGAGCAGCAAGTGTACATATCGGAAAAGGGTATACAAGCATTGCCGCTTGTTGTGGATGCAGGCAATATGTGTCGTTGCATAGGTGTGCTGTGTCTGGAACGCAGGGAAGGTACGGAGCAGGAGACCGACCATTTGCTTTTGGAACTGATAGCCCGTTATGTCTCCATTGTAATCTTCAATGCAGTGGTTAAGTTGGCTACGAAATACCGGGACATCGAAGTGGCTCAAGATGAAGCCCGGCGAGCTTCCTGGGAAGACAGTTTGCTGCATGTACAGAACATGGTGCTGGATAATTGTCTTTCGACCATCAAGCATGAAACGATTTATTATCCGAACAAGATAAAGCAGCTGATAGGGAAACTGCGGTCCGGCAAACAGACAGAAGCGGAGGAGCGGGAAACGGTGGTTGCCATCAGCGAATTGATAGAGTATTACAAAGGTATCTTTACGACACTCAGTTCATGCGCTTCCCGCCAGTTGGAAGAGGTGACTTTTAGGCGTGCGACAATATCTGTGCCGGAACTTATGGCTACTGCCGGGAAATATTTCCGCAAAGTGTATAAGGGAAACAAGGCGCATATTGATTTTAAGATACAACCGTTGGAAGGACGGATTACCGGTGACTGGAACCAGTTGCGTTTCCTGCTTGAAAACCTGATAGACGAGGCTTGCTCCGTAACTCTGGATGGAGCTGTCTGTCTGTCGGCCCGGGAAGATGGGGAATTTATACGTTTTCTGTTTACAGATATGCGCAGGGAAAAGACCCGTGAAGAATTGAACCAATTGTTCTATCCCGACTTGTCCCGCATGACGGCCGGTGAGAAAGGAGAACTGTATGGTACGGAATATCTGGTGTGCAAGCAGATTATCCGCGACCATGACGAGTTTGCCGGACGCCGGGGATGCCGTATCAATGCCGAACCGGGAAAGGAAGGAGGTTTTACAATATATTTTACGCTACCGAAAAAATGAAATATGGAAGACAAAAAATTTAAAGTAATCATCGTTGAAGATGTCAAGTTGGAGCTGAAAGGGACGGAAGAGATTTTCCGCCATGAAATTCCCAATGCGGAGGTAATAGGTACTGCTATGACTGAGCAGGAGTTCTGGACATTGATTGAAGCCGGCGTACCGGATCTTGTTCTGCTGGACTTGGGATTGGGAGGTTCGACCACAATCGGGGTGGACATCTGCCGGAATATCTTCAAGCGTTATCCGGGAGTACATGTGCTGATATTCACGGGAGAAATATTGAATGAGAAGTTATGGGTGGACGTACTTGAAGCCGGTGCCGACGGCATTATCCTGAAAACCGGAGAGTTGCTGACCAAAACCGATGTGCAGGCAGTGATGGACGGCAAGAAGCTGGTCTTTAACTATCCGATACTGGAGAAGATAGTGGAACGCTTCAAGAAATCTGTCCTGAATGATGCAAAACGTCAGGAAGCAATCATAAGCTATGATATTGATGAGTATGACGAGCGTTTCCTCCGTCATTTGGCACTGGGCTATACCAAAGAAATGATTGCCAATCTTAGGGGAATGCCTTTTGGAGTCAAGTCGCTGGAGAAACGGCAGAATGACTTGGTCGGCCGTCTTTTCCCGCCTAGTGAACGGGTGGGGGTGAATGCCACTCGTCTGGTGGTGCGTGCATTGGAACTTCGAATCTTGAATATAGACAATCTGGAAGCCGACGATGAGTAAACTCCGAATGCCACATCCCGCTACGATGTTCTTCCTGCTGACGCTGGCAGTCATCCTCCTTTCATGGATATTCGATGTCTATGGTCTGAGCGTGCTGCAACCGCAGACTGGAGAAGAAATACGGGTGCAGAGCCTGCTGAGTCCGGAGGGCATACGCTGGCTGCTGCGCCATGTCATAACCAATTTTACGGGATTCGCTCCGTTAGGGCTGGTGATTGTGGCTATGTTCGGAATAGGGGTGGCACAGCATTCGGGTTTCATCGATGCATGTATTCGCAGGGGGGTACGACGTCCACGTGATCCTTGGCGCATTATTCTGCTGGTCATTGTCTTAGGACTGTTGTCCAATATAGTGGGAGATGCAGGATATATCATTCTGTTGCCGATAGCTGCAACTTTGTTCCAGTCCGTCGGTCTGCACCCCATTGGAGGTATAATTACAGCTTATGTTTCAGTCTCTTGTGGCTATAGCGCTAATGTGTTTTTGAGTACATTAGACCCCATGATTGCCTCTGTAACGCAAGAAGCGGCTGATAGGATGAATATTGCTCCGGGGCAGACTGGACCGCTGTGCAATTATTATTTTCTCTTTGTTTCCACGTTCCTGCTTGCATTCATCATTTATCATATTACCCGCAGGAGCTTGTTGCCGCACTTGGGAATGTATGCAGGGGATATTCATTTTAATGGCTACAAACAACTGTCCCGCAAGGAACGGAGAGCTATGTTGGGAGCTGTATTTGCAGGCTTGCTGTATATTGCCATTATTCTGTGGGCTACATTCTCTTCATGGGGGATATTGCGGAGTGTCAATGGTGGGTTGATTCGTTCTCCGTTTATAGTTGGTATTCTGTTTTTGCTTTCGTTTGGAATAGGTTTGATGGGGATGGTCTATGGTTTTGCCTCCGGCCGATACCGTACGGACGGTGATGTGATAGAAGGACTTACGCAGCCGATGAAACTGCTGGGCGTTTATTTTGTGATAGCTTTCTTTGCCTCACAGATGTTTGCTTGTTTTGAATATTCCCACTTGGACAAGTGCATTGCCATTTTAGGCGCTAATCTGCTGTCCTCCGCCTCTTTGAGTAGTTTATGGATATTGATTCTCTTCATTCTTTTTACGGCGCTGGTCAATCTCTTTATGGTATCTGCCACAGCTAAATGGGCTTTTATGTCTTTCATTTTTGTTCCGGTATTGGCAAGTATGGGCATTTCGCCGGATATGACCCAATGTGCGTTCCGTATAGGTGACAGTGCAACAAATGCCATAACACCTTTTATGTTCTACATGCCACTTGTCTTGACCTATATGCAGCAATATGATAGGCAATCCACTTATGGTTCACTACTGAAGTATACTTGGAGATATTCTTTAGTCATTCTATTGGCATGGACTGCCTTATTTGTACTTTGGTACATCAGCGGTTTGCCATTAGGACTGTAATGTCATAACCAATGAACAGCCCGCTTTCGATAACCCCGGTAATGGCTTTCAGTTTCTGTTCCAAATCAGGAACAATGTTGCTGAGATGAATGTCAAGAATGAAATTACCGCTTTCGGTAAATACCGGACCGTCTTTTCCTTCTGCAAGACGTAGGCTGATTTTTGAAGCTCCCAATAAGCGTATCTCGTTTTCCACATGGGAGAGAGCATGTGGAAATACTTCCACCGGTATGGGGTATTTGCTCCCCAGTTTGCTGACAAGCTTGCTCTCATCGACAATGATGTAAGTCTTACCACTGCTTTTAATTAGGAGCTTCTCCTTAAACATGGCTCCACCACGTCCTTTGATGAGGTTATTATGCGGATCCACTTCGTCTGCACCGTCGAATGTCCAATCCGGACGCTTATTCCACAGAGTAGTTTGCGGCAGGCCAAGCTGTATACATGTCATCGAAATTTCGGCAGATGCCGGAATGATTTCTATATGCAAAGATTCTTGTTTAACTCGTTGAGCTAATGCAAACAAAGTGAGATAAACGGTAGAGCCGGAGCCTGCTCCTATGACATCACCGTCTTTGGCCAGTCCGGCAATCTCCTGGGCTACCAATTCCTTACTCGCCTTATTGCTGATTTTATTTGACCATTGCAATTCTTGTATCAACTGATTTTCCCATTCCATCTCTTTAAAATTTAGTTGTTATTACTCTTTCATTCATTTTCGGGTCAATGCTACTTTTCCTACTTGAATATTCCTCCATATTTTTACTTTTTATAATTAGTAACATTGATAATTTGCAAAATGTTTTAATACATCTGTATATAAATACCGTGTATCTTGTTTGTAAAGGTAACTAATCATTACTTTTTATGTAGCAAATGAGCCTTTTATACATAGGTAACGAAAAAAGGTGATACAAAAATTTGCAATATTCGTAAAAAAGCGTACCTTTGCACCGCAATTAAGGCTGGTTCCGTAGCTCAGCTGGATAGAGCAACGCCCTTCTAAGGCGTGGGTCTTGCGTTCGAATCGCAACGGAATCACAAGGAAAAATGCTAATAGGTTCATTGACAGCTTGTTAGCATTTTCTTTTTATGATAGTTGCACAACATTTGCACAACTCGCGAATAGGGAAAGAAAAAGCCGGGAATAATTCCGGCTATATTGTTGTTTTAACCTCACCGCTGATTTTAGGAGATGGGTCGTATTCTGCTTTTTGTCTTCGTTTCTCATCCTCGTCTTTAAGGTACTTGTTCCTTATCTCTTTGATGTCATTCGTCATTCCCCATACCTTGAAGAAGAGGATGATTTGCAGTACTCCGAATATTAGGAGTATGATGGTTAGAAAGTCAACCATAATCAGTCTATTTTATAAATCATTAATAAATGTTTCTGCCGCATTTTTTTCTGATAGGGTAAATTTTTGATATTCATTAATTGCTTGCTCAATAAACCCTTTATTTTTTAATACCCTCAATTTATTAAGAAGCCTCTCAAAAGCATCTTTGTCTATCTGGTCTATTTTCTTATAAGTATCAACTACAAACTCAATAGCATCTGTATCGTTCAATCCGGTTTCATCCATGTAATATTTGCAAGCTTCAGGTATTCTGTTTAACCGAATAAACTTTGCGATTATACTTTCCATAGAATCGTCAGTATTATATGGAATATTATTGTAGTCTGATGCTTGTATTTGAAGATGTGTAGTTTCTTTTATGGTATCTTCAGAACATGGGCATCTGTTTTCTAATTCCTTCTTTGCTATGATTAGCTTTTCTTCAAGAACTTTCTTAGTATAAGCTTCTTGTTCTTCTTGCTCTCTTAACTTTTTTGCTTCGTATTCTTTAGTTTCTTTGACTACTGTAACCTCTGCCGAAATTGCGCTATTATACTTTTCTATAATCCTTGCTTTTTCATAATTGTATTCTTCTTCTGATAGAAATCCTTTTTTCCAATAGTCATGAATGTCACTGAGAGCTTTGTACATGAAGTATCTATCTTCAAAGTTATTTTCTATCATAACAGCAGTTCCAGATGCAGATACCATAAACATGGATTTTCCTCCACCGGAAACTTCGTCAAAGTCTATATGTAATCCAACAATAGCATCAGCCTGAAAAGATTTGGCTTTTGCTTTTAATTCAGCCATTACTTCCTTGTATATGGTGTTTAGCTTGTTTTGATAGGTATTAGAGCGTCCGCCAAAAACATCTGTTAGTGATGCTGCAAAATCAGAGAAAAAATTTGCTCCAATAACTATATTCGCATTTACTACACCTAAGTATCGTTTTATTGAATAATTTTCTATATTATTAGTAGTTGTGATTATCATAATCTTAGATATTTAGTTTGTTCTTTAATTCGTTGAACACATCGGGATTTTCAAGTTCTCCCCAGTAGTATTTCTTATAACTGTCTCGGTCAAAGCTCTGCTTTTTCATATAAATAAAGGGGCATATCTTATTGTATAAAACGATAAAAACAAATTTAGCAAAATGAGTTTTTGATTATTTTTTTAGATTAGTATATCCATGAAGATTCAGCTGAATATCTATGACTTTAGCATCTTCTTTGATGCTTTGAGTATAATATTCAGCTATTCTATTTTTGTCTCTTTGATAGAGCTTTTGTTCTCTTGTAGTTGCTTTATTTATGACCTTTTTGCTCATAACGTTGCAAATATAGCTTCTAATTTCGGAATAACTTGCGTATTATCTATATTATTAGAACATAGACTCACACAATTGGTTGTTTTACCATCTTTAGTTTTGCAAACTTTAATATTAAAATTATCTGCATTTTGGCTTAGGCTGACTTTGTATACATAGCTGTTTTTGGGGGCTTCCCAGAATTCTCCACTTGTATCTCTACCATATCTTATATCTAGATTTTCATTAATAGAAGCTAATTCATTTATTATTTGAAGCGTATTGTCATACCTATCATTAGGATTTGGTTCAATACATTTTTTTATTATCTTTTTAAGCTTTTTAGGGATATGTGGTAAATAGCATTTTCGATTTGGGAAAAGACCATTTGATATCATTCTTTTAAAAGCAACATCATCAAGCATTGGATTACCTGTGTTGGGAATCTGTCTATAAAATAACTCATTCCCATTAACCATTCTATATATAGTCAGTCCGGCTTGATATATGTCGTTTTTTATTGTCTGATTCAGGCCCTTCAATTGTTCTGGTGTTATATGCGGAGTATAGCATGCTTGTGCTGTACAGAAACCGTAGGTGTCGGTGTATAGTGCCAATCCAAAGTCCGACAGCATAGCTTCGTTAGAATCCGATATGAGGATATTGTCTGGTTTTATGTCAAAATGAACCAATCCTTTTGAGTGGATATGGTTCAGCCCAGACAGGAATTGTATCGAATACCGGATAACTTCTCTTACTGTCAAGTAACTCCCGTTTGAAATCCTTTTCTTTAGCGAACCGTTCTTGTAAAAAGGCATAGCTACATATATGTTGTCATCATCTTCGCAAGCGTAGTTCACCTTCACAATGTTGTTATGGTTGTGGGCGTACAATAAGCGCGCTTCCTTGAAATACTCATCGGGACTTGTAGAGGGATTCTTCTTTATCTCCTTGACGACTATTTCCCCATCCAATTGGTTGTCATGAGCCAAAAACACCTTTGAGTTGCAACCTTCTTGCCCTATTTCTTTTATTTCATCGAAATCTAATCTTACTTTACAATTTTTCATATAATTATAGATTAAATGCGCTTAATGCCGCTAATAATGACTCTTTTTCTTCTTTGTTGTATTCGCTCCAGTCATCGAAAAATTTACAATCATCCGCCTTGCTCTCAACCAATGGCTTGAAGCGCTCTCGTGCTATGCCAAGTCTGGAAGATATGGTTGAAATCCGTCCTACGCAATACTTTTCAATGCTTGAACTTGCAATCAACTCCTGTATTACAGCTTCCATATTGACTCGTTCGATGGAAATCTTCTTCGCTGTTATCTCTGTCACTCTTATGCAAGCCAAATTGACTTGGTTCTCAAATATGATGTCCAAGAATGTGCTCCTAATGAATTTTAGTTGCTCCGGTACCTCAAGGGCAATGGGAACATTGACTTTATCTATTAAGATAATTTCTTTGTTTCCATCATTTTCTTTTATTATAGAGTAGATAATGCAATCAGGCTTTACTCTTATTCCAATTGATGTATTATTCATATATTATGTTCCTTAATTGGTTGTTATTCTTTTTCGTAGGTAGTAGCTATTGAGTATGAGTAGATTGATGTTTTAGTTTTGTTCTTTAGCTTAGAAAGAACACAAGTGACAATCATTCTGTTATATCTGAATTGGTAACAAAACTCTTTAAATCCATTCATTATCTCTTGCCCAATTATGAAATCGTCATTCTTGATATAATTCCCATTGGAGTTATTAAACGAGTAAATATCTATATTACTATTTATGGGAGTTCCATATTTGTCTGTTAATTCTGTGATACGTTTTCTATAATCACCTAAACAACAAAGAATAAGTTGTGGAAAAAGAGCTAATTGATATGATTCTATTGTTTCTCCTTTATAGAAAATATCGGAATGATAATAATAATACCTATCTACATATTTATTGATAGCATACATATCATAGTTACCACGTTCAGCATCAGGCCTTTTCTTTGCTTTAGATATAACATCACTCCTTTTGTCTCCAAAATTAGCTAAGTAGAAATCGGATTTATCCGTATTGTCTATGTTGTCCTTTACTTCATTTTCAGATTTGTGCATTAAATATTCTTCACCCAATATTTCCTTTTGTTTTCTTATGGCATCGCAATAATATGACATTGATGATTGAATGTTTTCACAAGGATACTCAAACTTGCCACACTCTATACCTAACAAATCTGTTGGAAGGTGCATTTCAACTCCTAATTTAGTACAAAACGAAACCCTATTCCGTCCTAACTTCCCTAAAAACAATCCATATTCAAATAAGACATTGTCTCTTACTGATAGTTTGACAATATCTTTCTTTTTTAATTCATCCTCAGGAAAAAATATAAAAGAGGCAAAGTCTGTACGGTCAAGTTCCGCAATCAAATCTTCTAATGGTGCATGATTTAGATTAAATGTACCTTGATACCATACGTTGATATTGAATTCATGCTGTAATTCATTTGCTATAGCTCTTGCAAGTGGAATTGATACAACTGAACATCCTATAAACAAATAAGGTTTTTTCATCACTTATTTAATATCTCAATATTATTGTCACCAAATACAAACCGAAGAATCTGCTCTTTTTTCTCACTGCCCATTTCTATAGATAAGGTGGCTTTAATCTCTTTTTGTTCTATGTAATCTGTATTATTACACAAATCATTGGACTTGTAGTAATCGAAAAAATTACAATTTAACACCTCGCTAATATTACATAGCAAATCTGTATCAAGACTATGTTTTTGAAATACTGTTTTTTCGATATTTTGTCTTGCAATACCCAGTAATTCAGCAAATTTAGCCTTTGATAATCCTCTTTCATCCACCTTTTTGCGGACTTCTTCTCCAATGTTTAATCTATTGACTTTCATATTCTAAAGTTATTAAAGGTTTTTTATTAGCAGAAATTTGCGTGTAATATCAAAAGTGTTAATAAATTACAATAATGTAATCTAAAAGTATTACTTGTAATATATTTAATTACATTTGCATCATCAATCAATCACGTTGCAAAGATGCAAAACTGATTGATGCAAATAAATAGTATAAACATATTAAATCACACGATTATGAGCACGAAGAGTTTTTTACATGAAGTTATGAGCCTTGCATGGCAGTTCGTTCGCAAGAACGGTTTCACGATGTCAGAAGCATTAAAATGCGCTTGGGTTAACATGAAATTGAAATTGCAGATGAAAAGCAAGATTGTGAAATTCTATTTTCAAAAGGTGGATGGTTCTGTGAGAGAAGCCTACGGTACACTAAATGAAAAGCTGATGCCTGCCATTGCTGGTACTGACAACAGAAAGAAGAACGACACCGTTCAAACTTACTATGATACTGAACGCCAAGAGTTCAGATGCTTTAAGAAAGCTAACCTTTTAAAAATCGCCTGATATGAGACAGTTTAGAGTATGTGACAGTGTAGAAGCCTACGGGCTTGAAAAGGCTTTGGATAAGGCTTGTATAGACCTTGATAGAGTTGATAAGATGTCTGACACAGAGGCTTGTGCTTTCTGTAATACCGATACCAAAGAAGAAGCCTTAGAGGTTATTCAAGAAGAGATTGATTACATAGAGTTTCAACTTGATAGAATAGCAGTATGATAGAGGTATTGATAGTATTAGGTTGCTTGTATGCAAGTTATAGGCTTTTCAGAAAGCCGGGCGAGAAGTTCTTTTACGATGATTAATCACACGATTATATCACGCACGACAGCCCTATTGACAGCTAAAGACTGGCATCCGATAGCGAGAATCGGGTAGGGTACTATTGATTGGTTCTTTGATAAGTCTGTGAAAGCAATTACGGTGTAATTCATAAGCCGTTTTTGCCAACCAAAGATAACGAACGCACATAAGCAAGTTGGGGCTTGCGAGCTGTGCAATGTTTAACAATTAATAGATGTGTAACCATAGTCTTTGAGGTGTAAGTAATGACGGATTAGGCGACCGACACGCACATCGACAATATAGCCCTATTGACAGCTAAAGACTGGCATCCGATAGCGAGAATCGGGTAGGGTACACAACCGCAGCAAAGGTTAGTGCTACTACCGTACTAAAAGCCACGGGCAAAGCGAAGTGCGCACCGCTTTACCTCATCCTTGTACGGGCGGTAAAATTTAAAATCACACGATTATGGGAAAAAGTATGTATAAATCACGTATGCCATATATAGGTATGCCGGTTAAGTGTAAACATCCCGGATGGGAAAGCAAGATTGGGGCGATTTGCGCCATCAATGGGGATAAAGTAATGGTAGAGTTCGGAAAGCACGATTTTGTAGAATTTTATAGTGATGAACTGGTTGCAATGACGATGTTATGAAGATAGTTATGTTCTCTTTTTCGTTGCTTGTACTGCTTTGTATGACAATGATATTATGTAATTCCATAATAAAGGATGGCCCTTTGTACATGACGGGAATCGTGTTGACATCTGCAATGTTTATTTTGTCTGTTATACTTGCAGTGATAACCGGTATGGAGTTGCGTAAAAAGTGTTAGTATGAACTGTTTTGTCATGTTTTATTTTGTGTTTGTACTGGGTGTGCTGTTTGTGAAAATAGTACACCTTTCTTATTGGGGCGTTCGGTGTAATGGCTAACACACCTCATTTGAGGAGACTGGCGGTTCGAGTCCGTCAACGCCCACCAATCATTCTAATATAACATTTATGGAAAAAGTAGAAAGTAAAGAGAAAATGAGAAACATGAAGAGAGGAGCCACGATAGAGCTGCCTATATCTTCACTTGAGACAATCCGCAACAACGTATCACTTCTAAATGCCAAGCATCTTCTTGAGGGTAAAAAATGGACTTCAAAGTCTTATCCGAAAAAAGGTATTGTCGTTGTAAAAAGGGAGTCATAGTCATCTAACTCACACGATTATGGAACGGGTATTCACAGAACTCACCCCTGAATGCGAGATTACAGCACGGATGTATGCACAAGGGTATGAGAAAAAGGAAATCGCCAATTTCAAATGCCGGGCGGTTAGCACGATTAATAACCAATTGCAAAAGGCTTTTGAAATATTGCATGTACGGAATGGGAGAGAACTTGCAACAATGCTTTATGAACGGATAGCCGGTGTGAGGCTCACAATGGATTTTTCGCCTATAGTCCGTGTGTCCGTCGCATGTTGCTTACTGTGTATATTTTCTCTGTCGCTTTGCCACGAACAAGGTGATATGAGGAGGTTACGAAGATTTAGAATTGAACATATAGAAAGGGTAAGAGAATGAACATGGAGGATATTTTAAATAGTGGTGCCAATGTTACTTTGACTATAAAGTCCACTGATTTGAAAGAGTTCGCAGAACATCTTGTAAAAAAGACAGTGAGAGGTATCAGGGACTCTTTCATCAGACCGGAAGAGGACTACTTGACCATTAAAGAGGCAAGTCAGATTCTACATACCGATAAGTCAACCTTATGGAGATGGCATAAAATTGGATATTTGTGCAGGTTGGAAATAGGAGGTAAGAGATTGTACCGAAAAAGTGATGTAGATGCTATTCTACAGAAAGAGAATAATTAACCCCTTAAATTTTACGATTATGAGTCTTATCAAAAAATCAAATGAATTAGTAATCCCTACCACAGTGAAAATGATGATTTACGGCCAGGCTGGTATGGGAAAATCAACAGTGGCATTGAGCGCACCGAAACCGTTATTATTGGATTTCGATAATGGCGTTAAGCGTATGAATATGGCGCATTTGGAGAACATAGATACCGTACAGGTCACTTCATGGAGTGATGTTCAACAGGTCTTGCAGGAGGATTTGTCTGCTTATCAGACCATTGTAGTTGATACCATTGGCAAGATGATGGATTTCATCATTACTTATAAATGTGGCAGCCGCCAACCGTCTATCAGGGATTGGAGCGGTATCAATGCAGAGTTTTCATGGATGACACGAACACTTTCGGGGCTTAACAAGCACATCATTTTTGTTGCCCATCGCGACACACGGAAAGAAGGTGATGATACGGTGTTTATCCCTGCCTTGCGTGAAAAGTCCTACAACTCCATCGTTACCGAACTGGATTTGCTCGGCTATCTTGAAATGAAAAGCGAAAGAGGCGTTCAAAGACGCACTATAACTTTTGACCCGACTTCAAGAAATGACGGAAAGAATACCTGCAATCTTCCTTCAGTAATGGAGGTTCCTACCATTCTTGACAAGAATGGTAATCCAACCGCAAAGAACGACTTTATCACTGCCAAGATAATCAATTCGTATTTGGGTATGCTTGCAGCCAAGAAAGAGGCACAGGAAAAGTATGATAAGGTGATAGAGGAAATCAAAGAAAGTATCGAATTTATAACTGATGCCAAGTCCGCAAATGAGTTCGCCTCTCATATTAATGAGTTTGAACACGTTGGTAGTTCTTTGATGATGGCGAGAAGTTTGTTTGCTGCAAAGGTAAAGGCTTTGGGACTGGTATTCAATAAGGAAACTAAAATCTACTCAGATGCAGCCTAACTATCGTATATATGCAACATTGTTGGATTCCTACTTCAATTACCTTAATAGCGATGTCATATATGAGCGTTATTATGGGTGGAGTGAGAATCCACCATGTACGGAAGAAGAGTTCCGGCAGAAGCAGTTTCAAGAACTGATAGACCGTATCAATCGTAAACCTTTCGACAGTGAAGCGGCCGACAAGGGCACAGCCTTTAATGAGTTAGTGGACGCTCTTATAGAAAATCGCAAGCCGAACGGTATGGATGTAGAGCGAAACGAGGATAATACTTGCTATACGGTTGTTTACAATGACCGCACATTTGTTTTTCCCATTTCTCTTTGCCGAGAATTTGCCAATTACTACAAAGGCGCATTAACCCAACAAAGAGTAGAAGCGATTCTTCCAACCGCATACGGCAATGTTTTGGTTTATGGGGTAATTGACGAACTGATGTCAGCCAGCGTCCACGACATCAAAACAACTGGAAGCTATACCGTAGGGAAGTTCAAAGACCACCACCAACATTTGGTTTATCCATACGCTTTGATGAAGAACGGTTCGGATGTGCGGACGTTTGAATACAACATTGTAGAGTTTAATAAAGGCGGTTTTGTGGTAGATACCTATACAGAAACATACGTTTTCAATCCTGAACGTGATATTCCTATTCTCACTAATCATTGTGAAGAGTTTATCCGGTTCTTGGAAGAAAACAGAGAACTTATAACCGATACCAAAATTATATCAAATAATGAGTAGTGAAATTTGGAAGCCTATTAAAGATTATGAAGGTCTTTATGAGGTATCATCTTTAGGCAGAATAAAATCTATGCCTAAAAAAATTATAAGAAACGGAGCTGTAACACATTTTGAAGAAAAGATATTAACGCCTTCTGATAGTCATGGGTATCGTTCTGTTGTTCTAACAAAGAATGGCATTCATAAAACGCATAGCGTTCACAGATTGGTGGCTTTAGCTTTCATTCAAAATCCAAATAACTATACTCAAATAAATCATAAAGACGAAAATAAATCCAATAACAGAGTTGAAAATCTTGAATGGTGTACACATTCATACAATATGAATTATGGAACGCTCCAAGAGCGTAAGGGGAAAGCTAATGGTGTGCCAGTCTATCAATATACCAAATCTGGTGACTTCGTTAAGAAATATCCTTCGTTGAAATCAGCAGCGGTAAGTAACGGATTCCAAAGTTCACCTATTCAAAATTGTTGCTGTGGAAGAAGTAAGACTTCGTATGGATTTATATGGAAATATTAATTAAAAGATTTTTGGAGGAGAAAATTAATGGCAAACCAAATAACCGGACGGATAATCGAAATCGGACAAACCGTTCAAATACCATCCAAAAGCGGTGGTTCCTCATTTATAAAACGGGAGTTTATTTTAGATGCTACCACTTACGACCCTTATACGGGAGAGCGTAGCGAGTATGAGAACATTATTCCCTTAGAGTTTTCGGGTGACAAGTGTACAGAACTTGACCGCTTTAATCAGGGTGATGTTGTTACTGTATCATTTGTCTTACAAGGGCGTTCCTGGACGAATCAAGACGGAGAATTCAAACGTATGGTATCCATTCGATGCTATAAAATAGAAGCGCGTGGCGGTGTATCGCAATCCCCACAAGCTACACTGGCACAGCAACCAGTCCAACAGCCAGCGCCACAGTCGACCTATCAGCAACAGCCGCAGAATTTCCCACCTCCGGTTGATGCTAATGGCAATGTAAAGGACGATTTGCCTTTTTAGCGTATGCTGTTTGATTTGAAGAATGAATACCAAATACCCAAGTTCAAAGATTATGTAAACAAGCTGTTTAAAGAACATGCGGTTGTAGAAGTGAGAAAGAAACAGCCTAACCGCACGCTTGCCCAAAATAGCTACTTGCATCTTCTATTAGGGTATTTCGGTAGTGAATACGGTTGCAGCCTTGATGAAGCAAAAATTGATTTTTATAAGAGGACTTGCAACCGTGATTTGTTTGAGAGAAAGACGGTCAACAAGAAAGGCAATGAAGTAACCTATTTGCGCAGTTCTGCCGAGCTGACAACAGGTGAAATGACTTTGAGTATTGACCGTTTCCGAAATTGGAGTGCATCTGTCGCTGGTATCTACTTACCAGCAGCTAACGAACAACAAATGCTTATTTACGCACAACAAGAAATCGAACGTAATAAAGAGTTTATTTGATTATGAACAAATTTTTAGGACAAGAAATTCTTGAACAGGAACGTTGGCAGTTCCTTCAGGATAATGCCGATGCAGTAGAGAAAATTGGTTATACCCACCGATTCACACCCGAAGAATTGGCGCAAAAGAAAGAAACATTAGCCGAGGTATCAATCACCATCAATGATATTGAGATTGAAAAGAAAGAGGCTATGGAAGAGTTCAAAGAACGCCTGAAACCTTTGAATGAAGAAAAGCAGGAACTTCTGGACCACATCAAGAGAGGTTCTGAGTTTGTGGAAAATGAAGAATGTGCCAAAATTCTCTACCATGAGGAAAAGATGGCAGGATTCTATAACAAGTTGGGTGAGCTGGTTTATAGCCGCCCGATTATGCCGCAAGAAATGCAGAAGACAGTATTCAGTATTAACCGTAAAACAGGAACAGAATCATGAGCGAAAACAAAATTAACTTGGTTGTGCCGAAAGACTATAACGGCAAACCTATCGAAGTAGTATTGCGTGAAGGTGAAGCACCCGTAGCACTTGACCCGAAAGAACAGGAAAGAGTAGTTATCAATGGAACGATAGATGCACCTCTCAGATGGTTGGAGAAACGTGTCGAACTGATTAACCAGAAAGCGACGAACATTATTGTAAACCGTGATAAGATGGGGATGGCTCTGACGATTGACGAAACCAGTTACTATCAGACAGAAATCAACGGTATTTTACAGGCTTCAAAAGAAATGCAGGAGTTTGGTATCAACGTTGAAAAGAAATGGGAACCCATCAAGTTATCTAAGTTCATCAAAATGCACCGTGCTTTCTTTACTGACAAGTCACAGAATATGATGCTTGTATCTACTTTGAAGAATTTCAAAGCAAAGGTAAACCAAGACATTGAGCGCAGCAAGGAGGAAAACGGCAGCAAAGTTGACAACTACTCGCAGGTGGTTGATTCTAATTTGCCCAAGTCCTTCAAACTGAACATTCCTCTTTTTAAAGGTTTTTCTTGCGAAGAAATAGAGGTTGAGATTTACGCTGATGTAGACGGTAGAGATGTTTCCCTTTCTCTTGTGTCGGCTGGCGCAAATGAAGCCATTGAGGAATACAAAAATAAAGTGATTGACGAACAACTGGGTGTCATCAGACAGATTGCACCGGACATCGTAATCATCGAAGTATAACTTTGTTAACCTGCCTGCCCGGTCTGTGAAGATATGGCGGGCAAACATGGTGGTATGGCGGAAGGGTGTAAACGCTATGTAGACTTTCGAGATAGGTTCGTAAATGGGAGGATATGGATTTTTTAATCAAAACACCTATCATGCAGGTTCGAATCCTGCTATCACCACATAATAAGAGGATGCTTAATGATAAAAACATCCTCTTATTACTGATAGTTACTTTTCATATTTCTACGACATCAATAACTTCATAATTTCCATTTAATCCATGATTTGTCATATAAGTTCTGATTTCAGTTCTATATGCTACTTCAAAACTATACTGTGATAAATTGGCACTCATTGCCTTTGTAAAAGAATACTCATTACCATGATGAGTGAAAATAATACGATAGTTCTTCATATAAATAAGATTTTAGAGTGAATACAATATTACACTCGCAAATATATAAAATTATGTCATACTACATAAAGAAAAAGGCTAAGAAGAAAAACAAGCCTCTACCTCTGTTTGATAAAGCAGGGGTAACAGTGAAGAAGAAGCCGGATTTGAAAGCTAAACTCGATAAAGAGTTTTCCATTTTCATCCGGCTTCGTGATTGTATGCCAAACGGTTCCTTCCGATGTATATCATGTGGACAGATAAAGCCGTTTACACAAGCGGACTGCGGGCACTATTTCAGTCGTACACATTTGGCGACACGGTTCGATGAGAATAATTGCCATGCCGAATGCCGACACTGCAACAGATTCAAAGCTGACCATTTGGAAGGCTATCGGGTGAATCTAATTGCTAAAATAGGTCAACAGAAATTTGATTTGCTGAAGGTGAAAGCTGCCGGCACTTCCAAAATGACTGATTTTGAGTACGAACAGCTAATCAAGTATTACAAAACACTTAATAAAAAGTTACGAAAGGAGAAAGGGCTATGAGTTATGTATTACGAGATTACCAACAGAAAGCCTCTGATGCTGCCGTTTCTTTCTTCAATAACAAGGCGAAGAAAACAAATGCCATTATGGTGTTACCTACGGGCAGCGGAAAGTCGCTTATCATAGCGGATATAGCCGCAAGGCTTGACGGTCATACCTTGGTGTTCCAGCCCTCGAAGGAAATACTCGAACAGAATTTCAAGAAACTCTGTTCATACGGTATTCTTGATTGCAGTATCTATTCAGCATCCTTTAACTCAAAGGAGATAAGCCGGATAACATTTGCCACCATCGGCAGTGTGAAGAATCATCCCGAACTGTTTACCCACTTCAAGAACATCATTGTGGATGAATGTCATCTTGTAAACCCCAAAGAGGGAATGTACAAGGATTTTTTTGATGCAGTGAAGTGTAAGGTTCTTGGACTGACAGCAACGCCATACCGTTTAAGCTCCAGTCGTGATTTCGGCTCCATGCTGAAATTTATCACTCGGACAAAACCTCATGTCTTTTCAGAGGTCATTTATCATGTACAGGTATCAACCCTATTAGATATGGGCTACTTGGCGAAGTTGGATTACTATTCAATGAATCCTTCAGGGTGGAATGAACTTAACTTGAAAGTAAATACTACTGGTGCCGACTATACGGATAGGTCAGTTCAAAAAGAATATGAACGGATAGACTTCTACGGTTATCTCGTTCATATCGTCCAAAGGCTGATGAATCCCAAAGCCGGAGGAAAACGGAAAGGTATTTTAGTCTTTACCCGTTTTCTGAAAGAAGCGGAGCGTCTTACCTGGTCTATACCTGGAACCGCGATTGTTTCGGGCGATACTCCTAAGAAAGAACGCGAACATCTTCTTGAAGCGTTCAAAGCAGGTGAAATTCCGGTAGTAGCCAATGTGGGTGTACTTACGACTGGCTTTGACTATCCGGAACTTGATACAGTCGTTATGGCACGTCCTACAATGTCACTTGCCATGTGGTATCAGATAGTCGGTCGTGCCATCCGTCCGCATCCTTCCAAAGAATGTGGCTGGATTGTTGACCTTTGCGGTAATATCAAACGTTTCGGAGAAGTGTCGGACTTACGGTTGTTTGATAGCGGAAATGGGAAATGGGCAGTTTACTCGAAAGGAAGGCAATTAACAAACGTGAGATTCTAAAACTATGGACGAAGGATTTTTGAGGCTAAGCCGCAAGTTTTTCTCGAATGAAATGTGGAAAGTAGCCCGTAAGTTTTCGGAATGCGAAGCGTGGCTCGACTTGATTCAGAGCGCACGATTTGAGGCAACCGACAAGGCGTACAGCGAACTTATCGGAGGTCGGGAAATCTCTTATACAAGAGGTCAATATCCAGCATCCGTATCGTTTTTGATGAAGCGTTGGCAATGGTCTGAAAAGAAAGTGCGCTATTTCCTTGCCAAACTTAAAAAAAGAGGTATGATAACGACTTGTAATAAACAAGGTATGACCGTAATTACTTTATGTAGCTATGATGAATATAATCCGGTCAAGGGCAGGCAAAGAGACGTAGATAAGGGCATAGACAACAACAAAGAAATCAGCGGGTTAAATCATGCTTTGGGCGAGCTAAGGGCAGAGTTAAGGGCAACCACAGAAAAAATGGCTCAAAAAATAGAAGAATTGGGGCAAGCTAAGGGCAATAATAAAAAGAAAGATGAAGAAGATAATAATATTCCCCCCACACCCCCCAAGGGGGGAGGCAAGAAAAATAAGCCTAAAGAGATTAATTCAAAAGCCCGTTTGCTATTTGAACAGCATTTTAGGGAAACCTTCGGGGCTGACTACTACTGGACAGCCAAGGATGCCGGGGCTATGTCCCAGCTCTTGAATAAGCTCAAATTCCAAAGAGAGCAAAAGAAAATGGACGTTTCCGATGATTCTCTGTTGTATGCCCTTCAATACCTTCTTTCCTCGGTCAAAGAGGGGTGGATATTTGATAATTTCAGCGTAACTAATATCAATTCTAAATTTAATGAAATCGTAGCACAAGCTAAAAATGGAAACAATCGGAAACCTGATACAAAACCAGACGAAAGTTCTGCCGGTATCAAATCAATTGTCTTCGGCAAACAGAGCTAACCATAAGCAATGGAGCAGGGAGCAGGCTGACATGTATTGGCGCAACCAACTCGTAGTTTCCATGAAATCCGTTTCCCCGGCCTTTACAGTTGATGACAGCAACCGCCAACTGCTGAAAGCCCTTTATCAATGGATATGGGGAATGCCGGGAATGCTTGATTTGGATAAGGGCTTGTTATTACATGGCCCTATCGGAGTTGGCAAGTCCACTTTGCTGAAAGGATTACAGAACTATGCAGCAAAAATTGCCCGCTATTGTATTGGCGGTGCGGATGCCGGATTGACCTTTCAGTTCACCAGTGCTGCCGAGATTGCCTTGCTGTTTGCCGAGAAAGGAATTGTCGGGTTAAACCAATACACAGACAGGTCATGTATGCACAATCTTGCCATTGACGAGGTGGGACGGGAACCTATGGATGCCAAACACTTTGGTACGGGCATCAATGCCATTCAGACCGTCTTGCAACTGCGCTATGAGCAGAGATATTGTTTCTACACCCACATGACTACCAATCTGGACCCGGACAAGGAGTTTTCCCAACGGTATGGGGATTATATTGCCGACCGGGTGAAAGAGATGTTCAATGTAATTAAAATTGAAGGTGAAAGCCGAAGATAATGGCAAAGAAAAAAGATATACCACCTGCACCCGTCCGCTGCCGCCAATGCTCATACTCCAGAGATTTCGTAGATAACTCTTGTCTATGCAAGGCCAAGGACCATAGGGTGTGCGCATGTAACCGGTACGGGAGGATATGTGACAAATTCAACAAAAGATGATTTTATAGACATAGAACTTGAAAAGAAAATCGAACAATTGGAGTGGCAGCGTGACAACGCATTGCGCATACGCTGTCCGTTGGTGGCAAAGAAGTACCAGCGAATGATTGATGAACTTGCAAGAAAAAGCAGAAACAATGAAAACAAAGAATTGAATCATGCCGATAAGTGAAGTGTACAATATGGATTGTATGGAATACATGAAGGATATTCCTGACAAGTTCTTTGATTTAGCTATAGTAGATCCTCCTTATGGAATAAATGCACCCAATATGACGATGGGAACCAACTTGAACCGTAAACATGGTGGCTACAATGGCGAAAGCGTTGCGCAACGGCTGAAAAAGGGAAGATTAAATCAAGGATCGGGCAAGCTGAAGGATCGGGCTTTGAATACCATGCGATGCGATTGGGATTTTTCCCCACCTTCCGAAAAGTATTTTGACGAGCTGTTCAGAGTCAGTCGTAATCAAGTGATATGGGGAGGCAATTACTTCCCTCTTCCACCTACACGGGGAATATTGTGTTGGGACAAGATGCAACCGTGGGAGAATTTTTCGCAGTTCGAACTTGCATGGACTTCATTTGATTGTCCTGCAGCTATCATCCATCTATCCAATACCGGAGGAGCAAACAAGGAAGCCAAGATTCACCCCACACAGAAGCCGATAGCGCTTTATCATTGGGCCTTTAAGAAGTTTGTAAAGCCAGGAGATAAGATACTTGACACCCACTTGGGAAGCGGAAGCTCCCGCATAGTAGCTTATAAGATGGGCATTGATTTCTATGCTACGGAGATCGACAAGGAGTATTTCGAATCGCAGGAAAAGCGATTTCTTAGAGAATGCTTTGGCGAAATAAAAACAGAGAAAGGAACATTAGTACAAACAAATCTATTTTGAAATATAATGACTACCGATACGGCAACCAGGATAATCAGCAAGCATGAGAGCCTTGTAGTCCTATGCACCTACAACATTCTGTTCACGAACGACATCTGTTGCGGGCAGATTATCGAATGCATTTATGCTATGAAACGCACACCCCACTACAAGCAGGCATTCAAACGGTATTTAAACGATGCGGACAGAGCGAGAAGGGAATACGAGCGGACCGTAAACGGTATCATCGGTTCAGACCGCAGTGAATTCTTTGCCGAATGTAATGACAAGTATGTGGAGGAAGTGAACAAGCACGTGGATATGCTATACTGGCAGTTCAAGCAGACACTTGATGACAACGGAATATCCCATTCCGCAGAACTTGCAAAGTTCGAACTGGCAAGGACGTTGTGCGACTATGCTTGTGTACAGTTCGAAGAACGGATAGGAGAACTAAGGAAGAAGGATTCAAAATTCAACGGATTCATGCTGGATTACCTTAAACTGGCTAATGTGGCAAGACTGATGAACCTTGCCTCCGGCAATCTCAAAATCGGAAGAACGGTGAACATGAACACTGAATGCTGTACTTCAGCATTTGAAGTTCTTGCAAGGAAACTGTCGGATGCGGATAATATTGCCAATGCGATAAAATAGAAGTATAGGAACATCCATCAGACAATCCCCCGTTCAGATTGCACTACCATCTGAAAGCGTCATGGTGCAAGATGTGTATGGCAGAGGTACAGAGCGAACGGAATAGAAGAAAGAAGTGAATAAGTGTTTCCATATCGGGGACTAAATTAAAATTTAATCGAAAATGAATATCGGGATATTAGCAGTAGACAGCACTTTTCCAAATCTTGCACTGATGAAGATAAGCGCATATCACAAGAAGCAGGGCGATAGCGTTGAATGGTACAATCCGTTCAATTACTACGACAAGCTGTATATAGCTAAGGTGTTTTCCTTCACGGAAGACTATCTTCAATATATAACCAATGCCGATTGCGTGGAGAAAGGAGGTACCGGATATGACATCAGCAAGACGTTGCCTACGGAGATTGACAGAATGCAACCCGACTATTCCATCTATCCGCAGATTGACAGCAAGACAGCCTACGGATTTCTGACGCGCGGATGCCCCAACAAATGTAAGTGGTGCATAGTACCGAAAAAAGAAGGGAATATTGCACCATACATGGATATGGAAGAAATAGCCATTGACGGTAGAAAGAATATTATCCTCATGGATAACAATGTACTTGCCTCCGATTATGGGCTTGAACAAATAGAGAAGATTGTCAAGCTGAAACTCCGTGTAGATTTCAATCAGGGATTGGACGCAAGACTGGTAACGGATGAAATAGCCCAATTGCTTGCCAAGGCGAAATGGATAAAGCGTATCCGGTTTGGGTGTGATACACCGGGACAGGTTACAGAGTGCGAGCGTGCGACGGCATTGATTGATAAGTATGGATATAAGGGAGAATACTTCTTCTACTGTATCCTGCTCAGTGACTTTAAAGAATCGTTTGAACGTGTCAATCATTGGAAGAACAAAGGCCGTCGGTTCTTGCCGCATTGCCAACCTTACAGGGACTTAAATAATCCTCGTCAAATTATACCTCAATGGCAAAAGGATCTAGCCGGTTGGGCTGACAAAAAGTGGATTTTTAGAAGTTGCGAGTTTAAAGACTTTACTCCTCGAAAGGGGTTTGTTTGTAGTGAGTATTTTGACTGATAACATGTGCAGAAGTGGCTTCTTTTTGCACACGAAGTATTAACACGAGCGGAAACCGGTGGTTTTTGCTCATAACAAGAAAATATATGAAACATATTAATATTCCTGCTTTTAAGTATTGGCTCCGGATACATGGCTACCGTTTGGAGTAGTTCGGTACGGGAACAAAGAGTAATCCTATTAAGGTTAAATCAAAAAGAAAATGAAACGAAGAATAAGAAAAAAGATGCTGAAATACCCATATAGATACAAGTTGCATCAGTATTTGAAGTATGCCCACCAATGGTGTTGCGCTTTGGCGTATAAAGGGGATATATACACCTTGAAAGATGATGGTAGAATTGTAAAGGAGAACGATTGTTTATGAAACGCCTAATTGATGCTATAATAAAGAAATGGTTCTGCTGCCATGAGTGGAAATTCTTATTTGAAAGGAAAGTAGAAGTTGTTGATGATTGGGGCGATAGCAGTTGGTACACCGTCCGTCACTACTTCTGCAAGAAGTGTGGTAAATACAAGAAAATTAAAAGTCATTGATTATGAAACAGACAGTAGAAGAAGCAGCAAGAGCTTTTGCAGAAAAATGCCGAATGGCAAATATTAAAGCAGGGCTTGATTATCCCTACGATGAGATTGATATGAGAAATGCTTTTGAGGAAGGTGCTGAATGGCAGGCAAAGCAATCACCGTGGATAAACGTAGAGGATGCAATACCAAACAAACAAGCAAAAGGCATGTGTCAAGTGAAATTTGTTGATGGTAGTATTGATGAAATGGCAATGCGAGAAGTGAATAAATGGATATACCCCTACATCAAGACTGGATATGTTACTCATTGGAAACCTATCCCCTCATTCGATGAGATACTCGAAGCAAACAAGGATGTACTGGAACGGATTAAGGAGAAAGGAGATTGAAAATGATAAAGAAACGGTATGAAGTTTCGTGTGATTTGTGCGGAAATGGTTTAAATCACTATGCAGAATTAAAACCTACTTGCACTGATTTAAGGAGAGATGGTTTTAAAGTTAAAATCAATAACGGAAAGGTGTTTGTTTTTTGTAAAGAGTGCTATGAAAAGATAAAGAAGGAGACAAAGAAATGAAAGGAAATATATTTGACAAAATAAGGAAAGCTGCTAATAAATATATAGAGTATATTCTTGCTTGTGATAATGTAGCTAAAGAAGCACAAAAGCATATAGATTGGAACAATGATGTTTCGTGTGAATATTATCCCGGTGATGGAATATGTATAATGATAGAAGAGCATGTTTGTCCTGCCGCAATATTTTTTGATTTGGTGGAAGAATCGGAAAATGGTATGATTGATAGGGAAACTTTTATGAGAAATTGTATCTGACATGGAAAGATATAGGATTGTGAAAGAAATAAGGTATAACGGCTGTATTCCGATAGTCGTGTATTTTGTACAAGTCAGAAAAGACAAACGTATTTCATCCGAATGGGTGAATGTAAAGGGCTTTGATACCTATAAGAGAGCGAAAGAGTTGTTGAATATTTTAAAATGGTGATTGATATGAAAACGGTTAAGATTTCAAATTTACAAGAAGGAGATTTGTTCGTATATAAAGACGTAATGTACGAGATTGTTCATAAGGATAAATGGGAAACCTATTGTAAATATGTCAATGATAAAAGCCATTTAGGATGGTTTTCAAGCAAATATCTTTATTGTAATTTTAGTAATTATACAAAAGTGGAGGTTTAGATATTATGAGTAAATATAGATACAGAGAAATAAAGAACTATATCCACAACGAACTAAAGTTGACTAAAGAGGATATAAAGGATATAATGATTCCAATTGTGAAAGAGGAAGTCAAACGTATCTTCCGCAATACCTACGGAAATGATGTCGATATAGAGAGGTGGGTTCGTTGTATGGTTTCTGACGAGATACAAAGACATGGTGATTACTCTATGATAAAGAATTTATGTAGGGAGGCGATTAAGGAGGAAATAAGTAATGTACTGTCAATTGATATCAGTCTTAAAAGAAAAGGAGATGAAATCATGTTGAACGAACAAGAACCGTAAAACACATAGGAAATGAAAAAGTACAAGGTTTTATTTTGTGATATGGATGGAACGTTGATTGAGACAGTAAGTGGAGAGACGTTCCCGAAGGGTATATGGGACATGAAATTTAAGTTTGATGTCCTGGATGCAATAAAGAATTTGAATCCCGAAGAAATCTTTATTGTGACAAACCAGGGAGGAATAGAAAAAGGGTTGGTTTCAGAACCACTCATTTATTTAAAATGTGAGTATGTGAATGACAGTATAATAGATTATTGCGACATTAATACGCATTTTATGTATTGCGGAAGCAATGACAGAAACAACCCTATGAGAAAGCCGAATACTGGAATGCTTGAAAAACTTTCTGACAACTATATAGTATGGGGTAATGATTGTAAATTAAAGGATTGTCTGATGATTGGTGACGCAAGCGGTCTTGAAGGGCAGTTTTCGGACAGTGACAAGAAAACGGCCGAGAATTTCGGTATAGACTATATGGATGTCAGCGAGTTTGTAAATATTTACGGGAAAGGAGTTTGATATGGGGTTTAAAAATGGAACAAAGTCAGGTGCAGAAAATAGAAAGGAGGAATAACAATGGAAAATAGAAAGAAATTGGCGATAGCGACTATATGTCGGGCCTATTTGAATATTCACGGCTTTATCACGCCAGCAGAAAACAGAAGAATACATAACAAGATTATGGAATGGCAAGATAAGAATAAGGTCTCTATTTCAAAGGCACAGTTAGATTCTGCTGATTTTGTTTATGATGATAATACTAAAGAAGAGGAGGGGTAAATGATGCACCAATGTAATTATTGCTGTTGGTATAACGAAAGATACGGGAATTGTGATTGTCCGTATGTAATGAAGAAGTCGGCTTGTGATAAAGCCATAAAGAAGAAAGAAAGGAACGAGAAATGAAATTAAAACATCCATTAGATTGGTATAACGAAAATACACCATCGAAAGATGAAGAATACGAAAAGGGATGTCTATCTATCGCCTTGATAGTAGCAATTATTTTCATTGCATTAACGGTTGTAATTTTATCTTACGAATTATGAAATCAAAACAAGTATTATCAATCGAACAAATGAAGCACTTGCAAGAGCTTGGATTAGATACAAGTGATGCAAGTATGTATTGGGTAAGAATATTGCATACAAACGGCATTAACGACGAATCTAAAGGTGTATGGTTTTTGAGTTTACAAAAGGAGTTTCAAACTTGTGCATTTATGATAACTGAAATCCTTCCTGCTTATACCTTACAAGATATTCTCAACAAGCTGCCAGAATCTATACAGATATATAATTTGTACATATTTAAGAAAGTGGGGCTGTGGTGGTTCAAATATGTAGACGTAACTAATAATGGAACCGTTCATTTAGAAAAGATGCCGGGAATAATGGATGCAGCCTATTATATGTTATGTTGGTGTATTCAAAAGGGATTTGTTAAAACTAATAAGGAGGTTAAAGATGGAAGAAAAGAAAATTGACTGGGAACAGAGGCGTTATGAACTGGCAAAGGCTGCAATGCAAGGATTATGTAGCAATCCACATCAACAGATAATGGATGCTGACTCAAATATGGTGGCAGAATGGAGTATTGGTTTTGCTGATTCACTAATAAAGAAACTGAAAGGAGAATAATTATGAAAGCACATGTAATGAAACTTGAAAACAATTGTATGATTGTTGATGAGGAATATTTTAACGAGATAAAGAATAAGGCAGAATCTAACCAGGAAAGGATAAATGAGATTGCTGAGGAAAGGTTCTTGAAATATGTCAAAGAAAGCGGTATCGAACTTTTCTATGAAGTGAATGGAATACCTTATGTATTCCATCATAGTTTGTTGAATGAATTGAATTATGAAGAGAGGGGTTATCCGGAATCCGTATCAGAAAAGGTAAAGTATGCTATCGCAGACGATATAACCGAGGCTTTGAATGACAAGCTTAAGGGGCTGAAAGACGAGGCTTTGAATTATGCTTTAAGTGAGTTTGACAAACAGAAGCACGGTTTAGAGGTTACTGTAAAAATATGGAAACATTTCGCATTAATCTTTATCATTACGACTATTGTTCTAACAATTAGACTATTTATACAGCTATGACAGAAGAATTTGTAACATTAGAAACGGCAAAGCTGATGAAAGAGAAAGGCTTCAATGAGTATTGCAAAAATGTTATTGATATTGATAATATACTAAAAGTAACCTTATATAGAACCAACAGTAATCTACCAAAACAATGTTTTTCTTTGCCTACACAATATTTAGCCCAAAGGTGGCTGCGTGAAACCAAGAATTTACATATTGAAATATACCGAAGTGCTGTAGGGTACGGCTATGCTATAGTGAAAGCCGATAACGGAACGTGGCAGGAAGATGATGATTCCAAGGGGACTAATGATGGCGGTCTGTGGGACACCTACGAGGAAGCACTTGAAGCCGGTTTGGTGGAATGTTTAAAACTTATATGATTATGAGACAAGAAATGAAAATCGGAGAAATATTTGAATGCAATGGAGAAAAAATTATCGTGAAAAAAGATAGCGATATTATGTGCGGTTGTGATAAATGCTATTTTTATGTTAAACCGGAATGTAGTGATTATAATTGCATTTCTTATACCAGACAAGACAAGCAAAATGTACATTTTGAAAGGGTAGAGGAGAAACAGCAATGAAGAAAATAATGTTTAATGATAAATACAGCTTAACCCAAGCCGTATTGGATGGTCGGAAGACTATGACGAGAAGAATAATCAAATGTCCAAGAACTTTTAAAGGAGAATGGGTTGCCGGATTCAATATACACAGACGCCATTCTGATAAAAAGATTGTTGGTTGGCCTTGTATGTATGATGCAGATGAAAGAGAGTTTGATATGGGCGAGATATTGTCAAAATACAAGGTTGGTGAAGTTCTTGCCATTGCGCAAAGTTATGAAAGTTTAGGGATGAATCCCGAAATTGCACTTAATGATAGGGACGGAATAGGATTTTATACTAAAACTAAATTCGCACCCGGCTGGAAAAATAAAATGTTTGTCCGCGCTGACCTTATGCCCCACCATATTCGCATTACCAACATCAAGATAGAACGGTTGCAAGACATTAGCGATGAAGATTGCCTGGCTGAAGGTGTTGTAAAGGTAACGCATACCGTTCCTACCAAAGCCCCACAATGTTTAATCAGTTATTACCCGTGTCTTTCTTTAAAAGAAGCCGCTGACAAGGTTGGATGGGGAATTACCTATTCTACACCTCAATTAGCCTTTGCCGCCCTTATAGATAAAGTCTCCGGTCGTGACACATGGGGAAGTAACCCTTATGTATTTGCTTACGAATTTGAACTGATTGATTAAAATTATTATGGAAACCGTGGAACTGATAATTAAAATCTCCATCACTTTATTCAATGCCATTGCATTAGGATTTGTCCTAATCATGGTAAGCAGATGGCATAGGCGCATGGAGGACAAGCTGAATGAGATAAGGGAATACACCCGTAGGGTTTCAGAGTGTAACCGATTCATTTATATAAACCAACTTGAATGGCTGAAAAGCGCAATGATTAATGAGGAACGATACGAGGAGGCCGCTAAAATCAATAAATGTATTGAGGATGAGTATAACAAATTAAAGAATAGTAAAAGTGATTATGAAGCGTGAAATAAAATTCAGAGGTAAAAGTACTGATACGGGGAAATGGGTATATGGATTTCTCTCTTTTTTCTATACTGCCGGAAGGGACGAAAACGGACTTATCCTCACGGACAAGGCGAAGATATATTCTCCGGAAGACGGCTGCTGCTACGACGTATGGGCTGAAACCGTAGGGCAGTTCACCGGCTTGTGCGATAAGAACGGGAAAGAAATATACGAAGGTGACATACTTGTATGTGGTCAATGGATAGCTCTTGTATTGTGGAACAAAAAACTCGCGACATTCGCATTACAATTCGATTTTGAAAAAGAAGTCGGCATGAAACCTTTAGGCGAATGGCAGACTATGACAATCGTCAGTAATATTTACGATAGCCCCAATTTAATATAAGGAATAGATATGAAAACAGACCTCATTTTCTTTATTGCGATATTCATTATCGCAGTATTGTTTATCGGGCATTTCCGGTTGACATTTTCACCGTTCAGCATATCACTCCCTTATTGGCATAGAGCTTTAGGAGTAGTCCTTATTGTTGCAGGCTGTTTGGTTTACAATATAGGGGAGAATGTAGCCGGGTATAAGAAAGGGCTTGATAACGGCATGGAAATAGTCTTGAAACAATTGAAGAAACGGTATGAACGACCAGGTGATTAATAAAGAAAAGATATTGCCAATGGTTGCAAAAAAGGCTATCTATCCCAGACAGCCAATCTTTTTTATTAACCTTAAATCTAATACTATGAAAAACACATTGCAAAGGTACGGATTTGTGGGAGTTATGCAAATTACGAGCCTTTGTTCTGCTATCTTATAACATGGTTTAGCAAGCGGATATGTATGTTAACCATTAACGTAATGGATTTATAAAATTAACAAATGGGCAATGAAAAGAAACGAAGAAATTTGGACTGATGCGAAATGTGCAGCCCTTCGAGTTGAGTTCCTTACCAGTCGTGAGGAACTCTTTTTGTATGCAAAAGCCATCTATTCCGCTATGATGTGGGGTAGGGAGGTGAACGAGCAAAATCGGATTATTCAGGAAAAGAATAACTCTGTAAAATAAAAAAAGGAGAACCAAGCGCACGACCACTCAATCCTCCCTCACACGATTATGATGCAAATATACTATTTACTTTTAAAATAATCGTGTTATGGAGCTGGATTTTAATAAAATCATTCGTCTTAAAAAGATTCGTATCGAGAAATCAGAACTTTCAGAGGAAGAAAATGCCTTGACCGCCCCGATTTTGAAAGACAAAAGCCTTATCCATGAAATCTACAAAATATTCATTGAGTTACTGAATGAGAGAGGATGTCCACCGAATATTGACAGTGTTACCCAGCGGAAGAAGTTCATCTTCATTATCCTATATCTGTTTTCTCCAAGTTCGCTTGCCGGTGGGAAAATGACAGCAGGGGTACGTGAAAAGATGTCAAGGGTACTTGGGGTTCAGTCCAAGAGTACAATTTCCGACAACTGCGCTGATGTCGTGTTTCTGTATCAGAATTATGGGGATTTCAGTGGGGATATAGAGTATCTTTACACCGAAATCGTAAATCGGTTAAAATTCAAAGGGCTAATCAATTAATGAGCCGGAGTTTTAATGCTCCGGCTTTATTGAAAATTTTGGTAAGAAAATAGCTATTAGTCTATCAACATAACTATGGATTCTGCCAAGCTCCTCTATGTACTGTGGTGTATCAAACGGGCCACATCCTTCCTCATAATTTTCATGTAGTCCTTCAATTATTTCATAATGTTCAAAAATTAGTTTTACGTTTTCATTGTGCTTATATCTTACATCATAATTTTTTAAGTAATCATATAATGATTGGATTGATGATTCGCAAGAACCATAATCACCGTTGTCTCGATATATTCTAAAATCATTTTCTATTTCCCTTTTGCAAGTAACAAGCTTTCTTAATAATTCCTTATCTATGCTGTTACACAATTCATTGATATACTTATATGATTCAAATTCTTTTTGAAGTTCAATTTTGTGTTCTTCCAATGATTTATTATAGCTATCTTTTACAGACTCGATTTCTTTAGTAATCCCTGCAATATCTTCTTTTGTTGCCAAATCTTCTCCTTTCTTTTTGGCGTAAGACTGAAAACACAAAAAGATAACACTCCCAACAATGTTCCCTATGAAGAACAGTATTCCAATTATTAAATAGTCCATATTATTCTCCTTTCTCTAATTTAATTTTTTTTCCACAGTGAGGGCAAATAATAGCGTTTTCTTCTTTATCCTCATTCAGTAAGTCAATTATTCCTACATCCAATGCCTTTGCTATTTCACCTAACTTCCCAATAGTAGGGTTACCGGACACGGCGGCATACAGGGCTTGATATGTCACTCCCATTCTTTTAGCAAGGTCTTGCATGGTAATACCCTGCTGTTTGCAGATTTCTTGTACTCTTAGCATGATATTCAAATTATAATTTAATGCAAAGATAGGAATAGTTTTCAAATTATACATAGAATACACAAGAATAGTATCAAAAAATAATTTGAAAATTTTTCTATCAAAATTTGGTTTATTCAAAATAAAGATTGATATTTGCACCATGATAATCAAGGCATAATTTGAATAACAATTAAAAGATATACGATCATGGCAACAAAGAAGATTGATGAAAAGAAAACATTGAAGTATGCAGTAGCATTCTACTTCTGTACATCAGGTAAGATAAACTTCATGTTAGGCAATAAAATGTATCAGCATATAAATACTGTTTATGACCAAAGAGAAGATGGTAGAGGTTTCAATACCTGTGAAGTCGTTTATAATTACAAGGCTCAAAAGTACGAGGTTCTGAATGTAGATACAGAGATAGGCAACAAAGAGATTACGATATTATAAGTTTAACCAGCATGGCGAAAGCCATGCGCAATATAGAAGGATATGAAAGAAAATATATTTTTAAAAGCAGTTATAGAAAAACCGTTATTGAATAATGAACCAGAAGTTTTATATCTTTTCGTTCAAATAATCAATGAAATAACTTCTTGTATGTCAGAAGACGAGTTAAGAGGCTGTATGAACTCTTTAATAGTAAGATACCCTTATTTTAAACTGTTTTTCGATTATGGTTTTGGACATAATCATATGTGGGTGAAAGCATCAGGTTCTTTAGAAAGATTGATATTGGTTGAGTTCTAATCTGGTAGCTTTCGGGCTACCACAATATACACGATTATGAAAGCAGATCTAGTTTTAGTTATCAGCCCTGAAGCCCCACTGATGAAGCAACTGGGTAAAGTATTGGATAAGATGGTAACGCCTTATGACTTCTCTACTATAGAGAGGGGTGAAAAGTACATCACCATACAGCATGATGAAACTGGGCTTGTAGTGGCTTATACGAGTGAAGAAAGATTGAACGTAAAAATGAATTAAGAATGAAGAATGTATTAGAATCTTTGAAAGAAAGTGTCAAGAGTGGCAAAATCACAATCAGAGAGGCAGCTATAAAGCTGCATAAAGCAGGGTGGACGAGTTTTGTAGACGTGGATAAAACGAAACAATTACTTGAATTATGAACTCAATAAATGTAAACGGTTGCAGCGTATGCCAGCCCGGCAAAGAGAATTACACTACCTACGCAACGAAGTTAGGCAGAAAGAGAGTGAGAATGTACCAGTACGACTACCGTACTGAAAGTGGTGAACTCTTTGCTTGTTGTGCGCCTACCTTAGAGGCGTGTAGAGAAAGACGGGACAAATGGTTGGACGCTAAAAATAAATCAGTATGTTGACAATAGAAATACCAAAATCAAATAGAAGAAAATCCGAGGAAGACGCACTTGCATCTTTCATCCTCTCGGAAATCAAAGAGAAAGGTGAATGTGTTTACTTTCATTATGGCGTAGGATGGGGAAATAACTGGCCTCATTGTTGGACAAAAAATACTGGAAGTGACGCTAAAGACAGACACCAAATTTCGGAGTTGGCGCACGATAATGTCATAAGAGCATTTATAGACAAGGGCTATTCTGTCGAGTATAGAAGTGAAATAGCCGCCGGAAGATATGTGATTATCAGAGGATAGCTACAATGGAAATGAAAACGAAAACAAGTAAAGTCACGTTTCTACTCCGTTCCAAAAATCTGCAAAAAGCATTATCTATCTTTCCCACTTTTCATATTAACGTTCATCAAAGAAGAATGCAAGACTTTACAGGTTACCAGTGAAATACTTTCCTGTAATTCTTTATCTTACCAGCAATTCGGCATTGATATCAACAAAGGAATTATAACACACATAACAAAGTATTGACAAGCCGTGTCAGTACTTTGTTTTCCTCATTTTTCC
>ENA-ORVC01000089-ORVC01000089.1-human-gut-metagenome-genome-assembly--contig:-NODE-89-length-85362-cov-21.307607_pt1 | contig 85362 bp, 56 predicted proteins | sample MGYA00242092_ERZ509234 | MGnify/ENA primary metagenome ERZ509234 (study PRJEB26280, sample SAMEA2338800) | human gut metagenome | biome: human gut; feature: human-associated habitat; material: faeces... | reverse complement strand
CATATAAAACCGCTCTTCGGCGGTTTCCCTCTGCGCAACCTCTTTCTACAACCGCACTTCGGCGGTAGTTGCGTGTGCATTGGTGTCACGGGGTAGGCGAGCCAACCCCGTGCTAACATATAAAACCGCTCTTCGGCGGTTTCCCTCTGCGCAACCTCTTTCTACAACCGCACTTCGGCGGTAGTTGCGTGTGCATTGGTGTCACGGGGTAGGCGAGCCAACCCCGTGCTAACATATAAAACCGCTCTTCGGCGGTTTCCCTCTGCGCAACCTCTTTCTACAACCGCTCTTCGGCGGTAGTTGCGTGTGCATCGGTGTCACGGGGTAGGCGAGCCAACCCCGTGCTAACAGATTAAACCGCTCTTCGGCGGTTTTCCTCCACGCAACATTTTTCTACAACCGCACTTCGGCGGTTTTCCTTGGGGATAGCTTGTTTCGTTGGGAAAAATACTTATCTTTGCCTTGAAAAGGAGCTAAATGATGAACTATGAATTAACACCTTCACTACAGGCGACAGGAGGAGCCGAAAAATGGCGCTAATGCAATTTGTGTTAGGCAGTGCTTCGTGTGCGTTTGCCTTATGTGCTTTTATTCTATGGATGCGCCGGTGCGATGGCGACCGGTCGCGGCTTACCCTCAGTTTTGTATGGATGTTTTTGGCGTTGTTGTTCTCCAGCCGCGCCTTTGTGGACGGGCAGTTGGTGCCGTCGGGAGTACTTCCGCCTGTGAATTTGGTTGGTGGATTGCTTATGGTGACGCTGCTTTGTTTATATCCTATAGAGGTGATTCGTCCGGGATGGCTCAATGCACGGCGTTTGTTCATGCTGTTGTTGCCAGCCATATTAATTGGAGTCATTTTTTATCTGTCAGGAATTAAGCTCCGTCAGTTGCAGACGTTTGGCGATATGCTTGCCCACATCGGCGAGCCGAATGTCTATTGGCGTCTTATTCTTCTTTTCGGAATCATTCTTCCATCCGCCTTGCTGCTCCACGTCATCCCCTAGAACTGGATGAAGAGCCGCGTCCGTTTGCGTTGGATAAGGCATTATACGTACACCATTCTGCTGATTTCCGCTCTCTATGCCGTGTTTATGCTGACTCGCAGTGCGTCGGTCAGTGTGGTGCATCTGTTTGTTTGCCTCACGCTGGCTATGATAGTGACTTATGAGGAACTGTTCGCCCGCTTTTGCCTCCCATCGGATTGTCACACCGAATTGCCAGTAGAACCTGTAAAGTCAAGCTCGCCGTCGGAGGAAGAAGAAAATCCTCTTGTCATTCGGCTAAACCATTTGCTTGAAGAGGAGAAAGTGTGGAAAAACCCAGACCTCACCGTTGCCAGTCTGGCTCAGATGTTGGGCACCAACCGCAGTTATCTTGCCCAAGCCATACAGGAGGCAGGCTACGTCAACTTTGCCGATCTGATTAACCGCCACAGAGTGCAGGCTTTCTGTTGCATTGCGGAAGATGGCAAGGTGAAGAGTGTGCAGGACGCTTTCTTCCTCGTTGGCTTCCGGTCGAAAGAAACTGCATTGAGAAGCTTCAAGAAATACACAGGCTCTTTGCCCAGCGAATACTTGATGAAGGTAGCCGCAAACCGTTCGAAAACGTCTGAATTGTAGAATTGACACCTGATTTTGTGGTTTTAGCACGTCTCCGATGCTTTTTTTATATACTTTCACGCAATATTTATCAATACTAAAAAACAGAATTATGCGAATAAAGTATCTGAAAAATTCGGTGGCATCGCTGTCGATTCTAAGTGGACTATTTTGCTTGACTGGATGCCAGGATGATGGAGTCCTGAAAGGAGAGGTAGGAATCGAAGAATATGTGCCGCAAGGGACAAATGATGTGGCCGGCAGTGTGCTTATACATATAATAGAAGAGGGTGACGAGGACAGTCGAGCCTTGCCGTTGAGCGTTTTGCGCATGGTGGACATAGAGACGGCGCAGAACGAGTACGTTAAATTCAACTGCGAGCAACGCAAAGACGGCAAGTGGTGTGCCGTTGCCCAAATGCAGAAAGCACTCGACAAGCCATTTGTGGTCATTCCGGTAAAGATTATACCCAAAGAGTTTCCAGAGGAGGCACGCACCGTGTTGATGGTGCTCCGACAGAAAGGCGCCACGACAAAATCCGGAGATGCCATCACCTCCGTTTACAGCGAAGTGTTGGGCAAGGGAACCCGCTGCTACGGTCCGGTAGGCAACACGCTTGGCAGCGTGCTCCTTTATGACCAAATCAGCAAGCTTGGCGAGGAGTATCTGACCGCCAACACCACGCAAAAACAGTTCTCGATGCTTGAATTCTCGGGCGACAGCTACGAGAAGACTATGGAGGACTGGTCGGTCAATGTGGGAGCATCGTTTAAGAAGACACGAAAGAAAGGTCTGACATCTTCAGAAAAAGGCATATTGAAGGATATTAAGGATTTTCTGGGAGACGCGGAATATGAAAGACAATTGACCTCTATGCTGAAAAAGAAGCCCTCCTATGTTTGGACAGGCTCGTTTGACCTTGGAGTGAGCGGAAGCCTCTCCACAAGCGAGTCATACGAATACTATCTGAATCTGTATCGCGTGAAGATGTCGGAGGTGCGCATGAATATGTCGGCCTTCGAGCAGGAGAAGAAAGACCCCGCCTTGCTGGCACTGCTTTCGCCCACCTTTGTCAGAGCTTTGAACGTAGACAACATCAATACGACCGCATTCTACGACGACTGGGGCACCGACATTATCACGCAAGGCTCGTTTGGCGGCTACAACATCTATATCTACGGCCGTCAGGAGAACGTTTATGAATATAGCGTTGGCTTTGACGCGCAGGGCAGCCTCTCGCGCAGCAAACCAACAAGCACCGGCAAGACGTGGAAAGATATCTATGCGAACGCCCATAGCGACTATGCGGAGGGACATTTCGACGTGGCTTACCAAAACGAGAACTATGAGAAAGCCAGCAAGGCAGTGTCCCTGCAAACCTCTACCGGAGGCGACCTTGCCATTGACGATCCGCAGAAGTGGCTCGACGGCTTCAATACCGACGGTTCCGACAGTAAGTGGGCGCTCATTGGCTACAACGTGAGCAGCGATGATAAAGACAACACCCTCTGCCGTCTGTATCCTATCGAAGAGCTGGTTGGTCAGATAGCGTTTACCTACGACCAAGTGGTTACGGATAAAACAGAAGCCGACATAGAGGCAGTCACCCGTCTGCTGAACAACTACAGCGAGTTGCTCAACGCCAAAGACGACTACCTTGACTCTAAACAGGTGGTGCAGCGGGCAAAGTCGAGATTGGTGTTGGCAGACATCTTGATCAAGAGCGGCGCGAACGGGCATAAGAATGGAGAACCAACACCCTTTGTTGCGCAAGACCCGAACGATCAGAACAACTACTTGACTTACTATCCAGTCATGGCAAACGCCAACGCTCCGTGTGAAAATGGATATGCATTCGAGCCGACTTGCCACCATTATATAGACGCTACAGACAATGACGACAAGTATATCTATTATGCGTTGGCGCCAAGCGACAAATGCTTAGGCATCGTGGATGCCGTGTTCTGTCAAGAGGGAACAGCCAAAGACTTCAACGGTGGAAAATACTACATTCCGCGAGGCGTGCATGCTGATCATGATATGGATGGAGCGCTCGACAACAACTATCTTTTTGTGAAGTACTATGACGAGGGTGTAGACATCGACCCGTCGAAGAAAATAACCGCCATAGGTTTCGCCAATATCGACAACCACGACGTGATTATCTCATCGACTGGCGGAAGTGAGCTGCGCATGAATGCCACAGAAACGGAAGAAAACAAGTTCAACCAGTTTTGGGATAAGAAGAATTGGAACTGGTATGCCGGCGACCGGTCAGGCAAAAGCTGGGTTTTCTACGAGGGTGGATTGGTAAGGCATAATCGCTTCTATGTGGTTTACACCACTCAAGACCTACCCATCCAGCACTTCCGCGAAGGTTCCGTATGGCAACCGAAAAGGTGGGGAGAGTGACGCATCCACGAAACATATTGCGAGGGGGCATGTCGGTAACCACATGCTCCCTCGCAATGTTTGTTGTGCGTAAGGAATCGCTCTTCGATAGCGGTTTGCTTGATTCTGTAATTGTTTTTTTATATCATTGTCATTGCGTTGTGTCTCAGTGAGATATAAAGAATAGAAAAAGTATGTTTAAAAACATATTTAATGAATTTTAACCAACAAAACATTTGTAAAAGGTGGTTTGTGACTATAAATTTGTAAACGTAGTGGATATTTTGCTTAGACATAATAATCTTTTAAGGATTTCATTTAACACATAGTACAAGTAATTATGATTACCAATAAGTACCACAGAAGAAGACTATTGCCGGCAATGCTGTTGGCGATGCTGATGTTGTCTTGTTATATGGAGGCAGCAGCTGTAAATCCGAACTCAAAAGAACAAGCAAGTGACTGTGCAGTCGGGGAAATGCAAAAACCGGACGACATGCTGGCTGCGCTTTGTGATAGAGAAGAAAATCAGACAATTGTTGAAGTCACCGGCACAGGAGGCTTGGATGATCAGGTCGATGATGGAGTAATATGTGTTGACGGGATATATTACGTTCTCGACCCTGGAGCCATGGCAGCAAGGGTAGTTGCCAAAAACGAACTTAATTCTACATACCAAGGACGTATAATCATACCGTCGTCTATAAAAGTGGACGGAAGAGAATATACAGTCAAGTCGATAGGAAGGAGAGCGTTTGCCGCCTGCATGGAATTGGACAAGGTGTTTATACCCAAAACTGTTGAAGTGGTAGAAAAAAGAGCATTCGAATCGGCAGTAATTGACGATATTGAAATAGAAGAAGACTCACAATTGAAAGTGATAGAGGATTATGGGTTTATGTTCTTCTGCAAAAATAGAGGACAGGTAGTCCCGGATCATTTCCGGCTGCCTGAAGGTTTGCAGGAAATCGGAGTGAGGGCATTTTGTGGAGCATTTGCAGATCTTGTGATACCGTCGACAGTGTGGCGAATGGGAGATTTGTCACTTGCAACGAATATCAAGGATTTGTTTTTGAAGTGGGAAAGACCAGTCAATACTCCGTTGAATATCTTGGAGTTGTCGGGTTATAACGATGTGGATTATAAAGGCTCCATGTGTCCGACACCTGTAGAGATACACGTGCCGTCAGGCTCCCTCCCCACCTATAGATTGACAAAGCCGTGGTGTTTTTTCTCATTGGATGAGGTGCCGGTTGAAGAGGCAACCATTTATGCCGATATTGCAGGACTGCGGTATCGATTGCGCGGCAACAAAGCCGTTCTGCTACCACCAAACGAGGGACAATATTCAGGAGATATAGTATTGCCTGAAACGGTTAGTTATAATGGGAAAGAATATAAGTTGGTCAGAACTGAAGGCGCGTTTAACAATTCGAAAGTTGTTTCGGTAGCCTTCCCATCCTCTGTAAAATATGTGGTTGATGATTTTAAATATTGCATGGAACTGCAGACAGTGACATTCCCTGAAAATTCGCGATTGAGATTTTTCAGCGCGATGGAGGGGTGTCCGAAATTGACTGAATTCGTTTTTCCGCCATCATTGCAGGTGCTTTACGGAAATTCCATGATGTATCTTGACGGACTCAAGACCATTGATATCCCAGGTTCGGTTTCTTATATTGGAGCATATACATTTGTGAACGGAGCACTGACAGAAGTGACCGCACATTGGATTTGTCCGCCAAAAATGCTGCCGAATGATGTGTTTATAACAAAAAGCAATCCGCGAATCCGTGTGCCGGTTGGCGCCAAGAAGTATTATGAAGCGTCGGAAGCTTGGAATAAATTTGAGATTGTCGAGGATGAGACAGTGGAGGCTTTTGTGAAAGTGTATACAGAGGGCCGCGAACGAGTGCTTACGCTTCCAGTGGATGAGAGTGCCGACTACTATGAGTTTGAGGCTTTTAAAAATGGAGAAGTAGTTAAGTCGCAGACTCTTTCACTCATAAAGAGTATAAGAACAGCCAGTGCAAATAGAGAGGCAGCAACCAAACGCATAGGTTTTGATGTCTCATCGTTGGATGACGGCAGTTACCGCTATAGAATCCGAGCGGCATCGGATACGGAAGGCTTGATTTCGTTGTTTGAGGGAACGTTTGTTGTCGGTAATGACAGTGGTGTGGAAGATGTCGTTTCCGATGGCGACACAAATTATGATGTCTTTGATATTATGGGCGTCTGCATACGGACGAATATGCAAGAAGCGGAAATCTCTGGTTTGACGCCTGGAATATATATTTTGCGCCCTGTTCTGAACGCTAATCCGTCAAACGTTCGGAAAATCATAGTGGAATAAGGTTAATGCATAGATGAAGAAGGTTGCAGTGCGCCTCTGCCACACAAGCTGGGAATAGGCGCACTGTCAATGAATTTTCTCTGAAAAATTTGGTTTATAATATAAACCAAATTAAATTTGCACTCGACTCAAGGACGGACAGGCGAGACCGCTCTTTTTTCAAAGCCAAATGGTTTATTTTATAAACCAAGTATTAACCATCAAATTTTTCATAAAATGGAAGACAGAAAACTCACCGAAAAAGAAAGTCTCGAAGTGATAACTTCGATGATAGCACTCACTAAGCAACGCTATATTGGCGATGGACGCATTTTGCTGCTGTTTGGCTACCTGACAGTTGCCGTTTCTGCGTTGATATGGATACTCCTCGTGATTACACAAAATCCTGTGTGGAACTGGCTATGGTTTCTTGTTTGGATTATTGGAGGCATCGTTGCTCCGATAAAGGCAAAGAAACAACAGATTGAAAAAGGGGTAAAAAATTATTCCGACACACTCACATCCCGCATTTGGTCTACAGTCGGCTTCAGTGCAATCGCCGCCACAGCCATCTGCCTCGCATTTCTGCTTGTCAAAGGAATTGACGTATGGCCTATGATGTTGGCGTTCGCTCTGATAATCGTTCCCTTCGCCGAGGTTGCCCAGGGAATTGTTTTCAAAGAGACAACGCTTATTGTTGGAGGTGCGATAGGATTGTTTGCAGGCTTATTTACGGAGGCATGCATCGCCGGGGGTGTAGAGCTTTATGCATCATGGTATATGCCATTGTTTATAATCGCGTTTGTGGCGATGATGATAATTCCCGGCCATATTCTCAACCATAAGGCACGAAAAGAAAAATGAAAGAACTGAATCCGCTTCTGCACTCGCAACTCCGTCTTGCTGTAATTTCCATACTGATGAATGTTGAAGAGGCAGATTTCGTTTATCTCAAGGAGAAAACCGAATCTACAGCCGGCAATCTCAGCGTTCAGCTTGAAAAGCTGTCTACCGCGGGATATATTTCTATTGAAAAGGGAATGTCGGGCAAGCGTCCCAGGACGACATGCTCAATTACTTACGATGGAAGAAAGGCTTTTGAAGAATATGTCGAGGCGTTGAAAACATACCTTGGCTTATGATGAAAACAGCCAGACCTTACGGATATGGAATCTTGTGTGCATAAGTGTGCGTTAGACAACAAAGCAGGGACTGCCGAAGAGGCTGTCCCTGCTTTGTTGTTTTGTTTTGAGGATATTTTGATGTTCTTCTGAACCTTATTTCTTGAGACGGTTTCCGTAGCGGCTCATGAACTTGTCTACGCGGCCGGCTGTGTCGACCAATTTCTGCTTACCAGTGAAGAAAGGGTGAGAAGAACTCGTGATTTCGAGTTTTACGAGCGGGTAAGTAACGCCGTCGATTTCGATTGTCTCCTTAGCAGCGACAGTCGAGCGAGTGATGAAAGTTTCGCCGTTCGACATATCTTTGAAAACAACCTCGCGATAGTTTGATGGATGAATGTCTTTTTTCATTTCTATATCTTTTTTATTATTACAAAGTTACGCGCCGCTGGTAAAGGCGACTTCTGTAATGGCGTGCAAATGTACGCATATTTTTCCATACGGCAAACATTTACGGAGTTTTTTTGTCGCAACGTTCGCAATATTAAAGGATAAGCGGATGCGAGAGGTGTCGCATCCGCTTGTCTTAGTCAAGCCGTGTTAGGGCTTATTTTTTTGCGTCGAGTTCGCGAAGAAGCTCGTCGACCGCAGCTTTCAGTTGTGCGTCCAAACCTTTGGCAGCGTCCTCAGGAGAGTTCAGCACATATATGTCGGGCTCCAGTTGCGAGTTCTCAAGGTAATTTCCTTCCGCGGTGCGGTATCCGATGACCGGAGTGCCGAAAATCAGCGAAGAGTCCTGCAGACGTTCCCACCAAACGCTTGTCATGGTGCCAGGCACCGGAGCGCCGACAAGTTTGCCGAGACGCATGTGTTTGTATACCCAAGGCGTTCCGTGAGCGTTGGAATAGTTGGCCTCGCCCTGCACCATGATTGAAGGTTTGTTCCATCGGCGGCTCGGCATGTCGCACGCTTCTCTTCCGCGGTACACCTGAGTGAGATATTTTGTTCCGCTGAACAGAATTTCGATATCTTCGTGGAGGCGTCCGCCACCATTGAAACGGGTGTCGATCACGATGCCCTCCTTCTTGTTGTATTTACCAAGCACGTCAGAGTACACTGTACGGAAACTGTTGTCGTCCATCGATTCGATATGTACGTATCCCAAGCGGCCGTTTGACCAGCGGTCCACGTCGGCGGCGCGTTGTTTGATCCATCGGCGGTAGAGCAAAGCACCGCAAGCGCCGTCAGAGATAGGTTTAACCACCTCGTCCCACTGTTTGCCGCCATCGGAAAGCGAAATCAGCACCTTCTCTCCGGTCAGCCCGGCGAGCAGCGCATAGAAGTCGGTGTCGGCAGAAATTTCCTGTCCGTTGATTTTCTCGATAATGCATCCCTTCTTCACCTTTGAAGACGCGTTGTCGAAAGGACCTCCGGCAATCACCTCGTCGATTTTCACGCCCTTTCCTTCATACGAAAGGTCGTAGAACAGACCTAAGTTGGCAGTGGCTTCTCCACGGGCACCGGCACGGTATCTGCCACCTGTGTGCGACACGTTTAGCTCACCGAGCATTTCGCTGAGCAGCTCGGCAAAGTCTGCGTTGTTGTTGATGTGAGGCAGGAACTTGCGGTATGCAGCTGTCATCATCGGCCAGTCCACACCGTGCATGTCAGTGCGGTAGAAATGGCGGGCCTCCTGGCGGCAAACGTGGTCAAACATATATTCGCGTTCTTTTGCCAAATCCATCTTCATCTCAGCCTTGTAGCTGATGCGTTCCATCTTGTCGGAAGCCACGGTGAGTTTCTGCATTATGCGTGAGCCGAGAATGAAAATGCACTTGCCGTCTTTCTGCACGTCGAACTGAGCCGACGACGTGTCGAGTTTCTTCAGGCATTCCGTGCTCTTTTTGCGCAAGTCGAGTTTCCAAAGGTCGTAACCCTCCTCGAAAGCCGACAGGTAGTACAGGCTTTCTCCATCGGCATCGACGATGGCATCGGCAATTTCGGAAGAGTTTGGCGTGATGCGCACAATACGGTCCTCGATGCCGTCAAGTTGCACGTCAATGTCTTTTTTCTCTTCTTTCTTGTCAGCCTTCTTGTCGTCTTTCTTTTTGCCTTTTTTCTTGTCGGCGTCAGCCTTTTCGGCATTTTTCTTCTGCTCCTTTTCCAATTCCTTCTGCAATTCGTAATCCTCCTTGCTAAGTCGGAATTTGTCGTAGGCGTCCTTGTTCATAAACACAAGCATCACGTCGTTGAGCGAACCCCACGAAGCATGGCTGCGCATGCCGTAGCGGTCTGTGAGGAAAAGCACAGCGTTTCCGTCGAGCACCCATCTTGGCTGCGAGCTGAAGTATCCGCTGCCAGTCAGGTTTACCGGCTTCTCCGATCCGTCAGCCTTTACGATAGCCACGTCGGAATAAGGGTCGTGTCCGTTGCCGATGATTTCAAGCGAGAACCATTTTCCATCTGGCGACCAGGCATAGTTGAAGCCACCCATAAACCATTCCGAACCGTCGGTCACCTGCCTCACAGCTTTAGTGGCCACGTTGACCACCATAAGCCGGCATTCATCCTCGATGAAAGCCACCTCTTTTCCGTCGGGCGAGAATTTCGGATTCTGGCGGTCGGCGAGAGAGTCGGCGAGCAGCGGCTGCTCGTCGATTAGAGTAGCATTAGGGAAGTTGAGGTCGTCGGAGCGTTTTATGCGAGCCGTGTAAAGCCCCCAATGCCCGTTGCGTTCGCTGGCATATACGAGCGACCGGTTGTCGGCGCCGAAGTCAACGTCGGCCTCGCCCTCCACGGTGTTAGTGATTTGTTTTGTTGTGCCATATTCCACCGATGTCACAAACACATTGCCGCGCACGGTGAAAGCCACCTGCTTGCCATCGGGCGACACGCTTGCCGAAGTAGCGCCGTTTGTGAACGACAGGCTTGACGGCAGGTCAACGTCGTCGCGCACAATGTCGATGTCGACGAGCGCCGGTTTCTCACCGTTTAGCTGAGTGTAGATGGCTCCGTCGTAGGTGTAGCACATCGTGCCGTTGTCGGCAACGCTGAGGAAGCGCACCGGGTGAGTGCTGAAGTCGGAAATCTTTGTCAATGCCGCCGGGTTTGCGAGCGGCATAGAGTATACGTTCATCGAGCCCCCATTGCGCTCACTGAGGAAATACACCGTGCTGCCGTCGGCCGACAAAGCCGGGCACAAATCCTCTCCGGCATGAGCCGTCAGGTTGGTGTGCTTGCCAGTTTTGGTGTCGTATGCCCAGATGTCGCGTGTCACAGACGACGTGTGATGTTTGCGCCATACGTCTTCATAACCCTTGCGGTCCTGATATACAAACATGCTGCCGTCTTTGGCAAACGACAGGCATTCGGCAGGAGTAGGGAGAGCCTGCTCCTGGCGTCCGCCAGTGGCTGGCACTTTGTACAGCTCAAGCAACACGTCGGGGAACAGCGCACTTGCCGCAGGTTTCTGATTGTTGGCTGAGAAATAGACATATTTTCCATCGGGTGAGAAAGCCTCTGGCACCTCGCCTCCCGACTTTGTGGTCAGACGCACTGCCGAACCACCGTCGGCATTCATAATAAACACATCGTTGTTGCCGTATCGGTCGCTGGCAAAAGCAATCTGCTTTCTGTCGGGCGACCATACAGGCACCGACTCGTATGAGTCGTGCGATGTTAGCCGCACGGCAGAGCCTCCAGTAGAGGCAACTTTGTAGATGTCGCCCTTGTAGCAGAATGCAATCTGCGATCCGTCGGGTGAGATTTTTACATCGCGCATCCACAACGGAGTGGCGGCAAAGCCCACCGCAGCCGTTGACGCAACGATGATTGTTGCAAAAAGTTTTTTCATTTCTATTATTTTATTGTTTTGTTTGAATATTCGCTCTTTCCCAGATGCAGTTGGGAATCATTCTCCATGCCGCCACAAGCAAACGGTAGCGCCAGTCGATTGTCGCCACGCGTTTTTTGCGGCGCAAGGCGTCGACAATCATCCGTGCGGTCTTTTCCGGGCGCATAAGCATCGGGTAGTTGCCAGACCGCAGCAGGTCGGTGTCGACAAATCCCGGACGGATGTCGGTGAACGTGATGTTGGCGCGAGTCATTGCCGACAGTTGCGCCAAGCATTGTATGTAAGTGTTTTGAAAGCGTTTTGTGGCAGAGTATGCCGGGGCGATGCCCAGCCCTTTAGTCCCGGCAATCGAGCTTACGGCGCCGATGTGTCCGCCACCATGGCTTTTCAGATAGTTGAATGCCGCATCGATCATACGGGTGAATCCCACAACGTTTGTTTCTGCCGTTGCGATTTCTATGCCCGGGTCGAGGTCGCGGTTCTGGCTTCCTATCCCAGAAACGAGCAGGATGGTGTCGACGCCGCCCATGCGCTCCGCCAAATCAACGAGCAGCCCGCCTGCGTTTTCGTCGGTCACGTCGATGCGTTGCCACACAACGTTGCCGCCTTCTTCGGCAAACTTGTGCAGCCTGTCCTCTCTGCGGCCAGCCACCCCTATGTTGACGCCCTCGCTCCGCATTATGCGTGCCACCTCAAGACCGATACCCGAAGTGGCGCCTACGATTATAGCATTTTTCATATTCATAAGCATTTTAAATAGTAAAATTACAACGTTTCCGGCATAGACCAAGACGCGTGATGCGTAATTAACAATCTTTAATCAGAAGGCGTGGCGAGGTGATGAAACCATTGGGTAAAAGAGTGTTGGATTAGATAATTTTAACAAAAAAGCACGCTGTAATTGTTGCGTGAAATAGATTTGAATTAATACATTTGCAATGTACGATAAATCTAACTCTCAATAAATCCGATAATGAAAAATACTTACAAAACCATTTTGCAGGAAATGAGTGAGCGCACGCTGAAGGCTGACACGCTTGAAGGCGACGCGCAATTGTTTGCTCTTCTTCGACAGACGGCATGTGCTTCGGGCGACCTGCCCGCAATGGCGGATGTGGACAACGCCGTGCTTATGGCGGTGGAAAAATGTCGTGCTGAAAGAGGCGATGATGCCGCCTGCCGCTTATGGACGCTTTATGAGTACAGCAATGCCGGAGCCTCTCTTGGCTGCGACTTTGCAACGGCGATGAGCAACGGTGATACGAGTTTTGCCGAGGCGATTTATTCGAAGGCGAAGCAACTGAGCGAGCAGCTGGCGGAAAAACGCGAGTTGCGCGATGCTTTCGGTGCATTGTTCCGCCAGTTCTCTGCCGTGTCGTAGGATTTCAGTCCTTCAAGCAGGCGGTATGATTTTGACGCCGGTATGTAAGCAATAATATAGTGAATATTTAATGCTATGAATTGATTTGTATTGCAGCTAACTTTTGTGGTGGCCTGCAACTAATTTTTGTGGTGTTTTGTTTGGCGTTTTTGCGGTGATGGGCAATAATCTGGCTTGGATTTATTCGGAGGAGGTCAAGTGATCAAAAGATAGGCTGCGGTTCGGGAAAGAAAATTGAGCAAGCTCTTTTTTTCCACCTTGCGCTATCTTTTGATAAGATAGGCTGCGGTTCGGAAGCGCAAAATCAAATAAATTTGTTTTGCTCTTCTCTCACCTTGCACTATCTTTTGATAAGATAGGCTACGGTTCGGGAAAGAAAATTGAGCAAGCTCTTTTCTTTCCACTCACTTTGCACTATCTTTGCGCAATAATTCACAATGATATAAAACAAAAGATTTTGATGAAGCGGATTCTTGTTGCCGTGTTGTTACTGGCGGCATTTGTCGGGATAGGTAATTCCAAAAATTTCAGTGTTGTAGGAGTGGTTGTAGACTCGTTGGAAAATGAGCCGGTGCCGTATGCCACGCTTCGTGTAGACAAGCGCGGAGGAACAGAACCGACGCTCGGCATAAGCGGAGTCGACGGCGCGTTTGACGAGAAACTGGCTGAGCCGGGAGTTTATACGCTGACGATAAGCGGCACAGGTATGCGTCAACGTTCCATTGAATTTGCGGTGGGCGACTCGGCGCGTGTGTGCAACCTCGGACGCGTGGCGCTTGTTTCCGGCGTTGAGCTTGAAGAGGTCAGCGTGGTGGCGCAGAAGCCTTTGGTGAAGGCGGATATCGACAAGATTACATATCGCGTTGAGGACGACCCCGAGGCGTTGTCGAAAACGGCTATCCAGATGCTTCGCAAGGTGCCTATGGTGACGGTCGACGGTCAGGACAACATAACGGTGAAAGGTTCGTCGAATTTCAAGGTCTATGTCAACGGCAAACCAAACACGATGATGAGCAACAACCCGAAGGAGGTGCTCCGCAGCCTGCCGGCAAGTTCGGTGAAGTCGATAGAGGTGATAACCGACCCCGGTGCCAAATATGACGCGGAGGGAGTGGGCGGAATCATAAACATCGTCACGCAGGGCTCAAGGATGCAGGGGTATAACCTTTCGGCCGGACTGACCGGCAGCAACAAAGGTCCGTCGGCCTATGCCTACGGTTCGGTCCAAGTTGGGAAATTCACGATGAGCGGCAACTATTCGTATAGTTATGAAAGTCGCAACAATAGTTCTTCGTCTGACTATGAGCGTGATGACTATGATTCCGACGGAAGAGTGAAACAGACATTACGCAGTGTCAGCCGCGCTGACGGCAGCCGCTCGCAGATGCACTATGGATCTCTGTCGGGCAGTTACGAGGCAGACTCGCTCAATCTTGTGACGTTCAGTTATGATTTCTACACATGGCGCGACAATAGCCACGGCACGTCGTCGTTCGTAATGCTTGATGCGGCACAGGTGCCGGTCTATTCCTACAATACGTTGGACAAAAGCTTGTCGAAATATGGCAGCCATTCGGTAGGCGTCGACTATCAGCATTCGTTCAAGAAGAAAAACGAGTTGCTGACAGTGTCGTATAAGTTTGACAAATCACCGAGGCGGACACAGACAGAAACAACGTATTCCGATGTGGTATCGGTGCCGTTTATCACATACGCTCAGGGACAGGACAACAAATCGCACATTGCGGAGCACACCGTGCAGGTAGACTATGTGAATCCCATCAATGAACACCATTATGTGGATGCGGGAATGAAGTTCATTGCGCGCAAAAATGCCAGCGACAGCCAGACGATGCTGCTGGAGCAGGTTGACGGCTCTTTGCCGGGCGACGAAGACAGTTCGGTTGACTACAGCCAGCGTCAGAACATTGTGGCGGCATATGCGGATTATAATCTGAAAATACAGAAATTCGGGTTCAAGACGGGTGTGCGCTATGAGCATACGTTTATGAACGTGGAATATGAACGTCATCCCGACCGCAACTTCAGCAAGAATTTTGACGATGTGGTGCCGTCGGCGGCCATAAGCTATGGGCTTTCGGAGATGTCAAATATCCGCGTCGGCTACAATATGCGCTTGAACCGTCCGGGCATCTGGTTCCTTAATCCGTTCCGCATTTCGGCGACGCCCAACGATGTCAGCTACGGCAATCCGGACTTGTCGACGGAGAAGAGCCATAGCATCAGTTTGAGTTACAATATTTTCACTTCGAAGGTAAACCTCAATGCCGACGCGCGCTATAGTTTTGTCAACAATGGCGTGACGGGCTATTCGTTTGTCGACGGAGATGGCGTGCGCAATTCAACTTATGGAAACTACGTGCGCGAGCAACGCACATCGTTGTCGGTATGGATGAGTTGGAACATCACTGATAAAACAAGCTTCATGTTGTCGGCAAGTGGCAGCTATGTTGATTTGCGGAGCAAAGAACTCGGTTCAAGCAACAGTGGTTTCGGTGGCAATCTTTATGCACAACTGCGGCAACGTTTGCCGTGGAAGCTGGATTTTACGGCTTACGGTGGATACGGCGCACCCTACATTTCGCTGCAAGGCCGGTCGGGGTCATATAATTTCTACGGACTTTCGCTCAACCGCTCATTCCTTAAAGAAGACCGTATGGAGGTATCTCTATTTGCGAGCGACTTCTTTTCGGCATGGAAAAAATATTCAAGCACAACTGTCACCGACACTTATCGGCAGACGTCGCATTATAAGGATTATGCATGCCGCTTCGGAGTCAGCCTGTCATGGAGGCTTGGCAGTATGAATGTAAACGTGAAACGCACGGAACGCTCAATCAGCAACGACGACGTGATGAAGGGTGGCGGCAATGGCTCTGGTGGGCAACAAAAGAATTAAAAAATGCGGGTTGGTGCCATTTTTTACTGATTATTGCTAATTTTGCCTTGAAAAAACAACTTAGACAACAATGAACAGAATAGCATTGATAACGGGGGCTACGAGCGGAATCGGAGAGGCTTGTGCCCGTAAATTCGCCGGCAGCGGCTACGATTTGGTGCTGACCGGGCGCAACAAGGAAAAGTTGGAGGCTATGAAGGCTGAATTGGAAGGAGTGGAGGTGACTACGCTTGCTTTCGACGTGCGCGACCGCAAGGCGGCGTAGGAGGCTCTCGACAGCCTTACTGGACGTTGGCGCGACATTGACGTGCTGGTCAACAACGCCGGGCTTGCTCTCGGCCTTGACAAAGAATTTGAGGGCGACATCGATGAATGGTCAACAATGATCGACACCAATATCAAGGGATTGCTTACGATGACGCGCCTCGTTGTGCCACACATGGTGGAGCGCAACCACGGGCACGTAATCAATATAGGCAGCGTTGCAGGCGACCAGGCTTATGCCGGAGGCAATGTGTATTGCGCCACGAAGGCGGCGGTGAAGGCTCTTTCCGACGGCTTGCGCATTGATCTTGTCGACACCTGTGTGCGCGTCACCAACGTGAAGCCTGGACTTGTGGAAACCAATTTCAGCGTCACGCGTTTCCGTGGCGATAAGTCGAAAGCCGACAGCGTCTATGCCGGCATCCATCCGCTCAACGGCGACGACATAGCCGACGTGGTGCTGTATGCCGCCAACGCGCCGGAGCATGTGCAGATTGCCGAAGTGCTTGTGCTTGCCACACATCAGGCAAACGGCTATACGTTCAGCAAGGACACGTCGCGCGTGGAGCATTTGTCGTGAGAATGAAAACCGAATATCAGAAAATGCTTGACGGCGAGGTGTATTCAGCCGTCGACAAGGAGCTGTTGGAGATGCTGAACCGCGTGAAGGATCTCTGCTGGGAATATAATCAGATACGACCAACGTTGATTAAGGAACGGAATCTGAAGCTCAGAGAAATATTGGGAAAGATGGACGACGACACATTTATCAACCAGCCTTTCTATTGCGACTATGGCAAGCACATCCGTGTGGGCAAGCGCTTCTTCGCAAATTTCGGGCTGACGGTGCTTGACGAGGCTTATGTGACCATCGGCGACGATTGCTTTATCGGACCGAATGTCGGGATATACACGGCTTGCCATGATGTCGACTCTGGAAAACGGAACTCCCGCGACGAGTGGGCGCGGCCGGTCAACATCGGCGACAACTGCTGGATTGGCGGTGGCGCAACTATCCTGCCTGGAGTGAGCATAGGGTCGGGATGCACCATAGGTGCCGGCAGCGTCGTGGTCCACGACATTCCTGACAACAGTGTCGCTGTCGGAAATCCGGCAAAGGTGGTGAAGAAATTGTAATTTAAAATATGAAAAATAGAAAAGGCGCCGTTTGGGCGCCTTTTCGTTTTGGTGGGATTGCGAAGAAATATTGATTATTTCTTCTTTTTAGTTTCTTTCTTGATGCCGTCGCGAATCAGCAGAGCGTCGATTGTAGGCTCCTGACCGCGGAAACGCTTGTAGAGCACCATAGGGGCTTCTGTGCCGCCGCGGCTAAGCACGTTGTCCTTCCATGACTTGGCAATTTCAGGATTGAAGATTCCGTTGTCCTTGAAATATTGGAAAGCGTCGGCTTCGATGACCTCTGCCCACTTGTAGCTGTAGTAGCCTGCGGCATAACCGCCAGAGAAGATGTGGTTGAACTGCGGTGCCATGATGCATCCGTCAACGGCCGGGAACATCTGCACTTGCTTCATCGCCTCGCGTTCGAACGCGATAGGATCGGTCACAGGCGCTGTCGTTGTGTGGTATGCCATGTCGAGGTAGCCGAAGCTGAGCTGGCGCAGGCAGGCATACGCCGCGCCGAATTGTGATGACTTGATCACCTTGTCGACAAGTTCCTGAGGAATAGCCTCGCCTGTTTGGTAGTGGCGTGCGAAACTGTCGAGGAATTCTTTTTGTGTCAAGAAGTTCTCGTTGAATTGCGACGGTACTTCCACAAAGTCGCGGTACACGTTGGTTCCCGACATTGATTGATATTTAGTCTGAGCGAGCAGGCTGTGCAGGCCGTGTCCGAACTCATGGATGAACGTTTCCACCTCATAGAACGTAAGCAGGGAAGGCTTTGTTTCTGTAGGCTTTGTGAAATTCATTGTCAGAGTTACGTGCGGACGCTGGCTGACGCCGTCGACGATGCGCTCCGGGCGGAATTCAGTCATCCATGCGCCTGAACGCTTGGTGTCGCGTGGGAAGAAGTCGGTGTAGAGCACACCGACGAAGTTGCCGTCGGCGTCGGTCACGTCAAACGACTTCACTTCCGGATGGTATACCGAATAGTTCTGGTTTTCGGTGAAGTGCAAGCCGTAGAGACGCGTTGCAAGACCGAACACACCTTTGATTACGTTGTTGAGCTCAAAGTAAGGACGGAGTTCCTCGTCATTGTAAGAGTACTTCTCGTTTTTCAGCTTGTTGGCATAGTATGAGTAGTCCCAGTTCTGGAGCTGGATTTTCTTGCCTTCGAGTTTCTGAGCATAGTCGGTCAGCTCTTTCAGCTCCTTTTTCCATGCCGGCTTGTAGGCGTCGCGCAGTTGATTGAGCAATTTGTAGACGTTGGCAGGAGTTTGCGCCATGGTGTCCTCAAGGCTGTAGTCGGCATACGTGTTGTAGCCAAGCAGTTTGGCGATCTCGTAGCGCACTTCGGCGATGCGGCTCAGGATTTTTGTGTTGTCAAATTCTCCGCCGACGCATTGCGTGTTGTATGCCTTGTACAGCTTCTCGCGCAGGTCGCGGCGTGAGGAGTATTTCATGAACGCCATGTAAGTGGGCTGTTGCAGCGTGATAAGATACTGACCCTCTTTGCCTTTTTCCTTGGCGGCAAGAGCGGCAGCCTCCACCGCGCTTTCCGGCAGACCCGCAAGGTCGTCTTTTGTGAGCCACAATTCATACGCGGCGGTGCATTTTACGGTGTTCTGTTCGAATTTGAGCGTCAGCTCCGACAATTCCGCTTGAAGCTTGCGATATGCGTCGCGGTCGGCGCCCTCAAGGTTCGCGCCGCTGCGAGCAAACGAGTCGTAGGTGTTTTTGAGCAGGGTTTTCTGCTCGGTGCTGAGGTCGAGCTTGTCGCGGTTTTCGTAGACCTCCTTGACGCGTTTCCACAACTTCTCGTTGAGAGAGATGTTTGCGCTGTGCTCAGCCAGTTTCGGGGCGATGCGCAGCGAAATCTGGTTCATTTCCTCATCGCCGTCAGCCGACAAAATCGGATAGAATGTGAGCAGCGTGCGGTTGAGCATCTCTCCGGCATTCTCAAGCGCCTCGATAGTGTTTTCAAACGTAGGGCGCGAGCGCTGGTTGACGATAACCTCGATTTCGCGGTCTGCTTGTTTGATACCTGAATCGACGGCTTCCTCATAGAAACTCTTCTCGATTCTGTCGAACGGCACAACGTTGTGTGTCGTTTTGAATTCCTCAAAGAATATATTTTCAGCGTTTGTCATTATTGGTGCTGTAAATAATAATGGAATGATTAATGATTTGAAATTCATATTTTTATAATAACTGATGTTTTTGCAAATTTACTACATATTTTCCGAAGTGCCCAAACCTTTGTATCGGATTTTGTCGAATATCAGCGCGATGGTGAGTTTGTCCACACCGGCGTCGAGCAGGTAGTGGAGGTCGTCGTCAAGGGTTTTCAGCACCTCGCTGCCGCCTGATTTGTCAATGGCGTCCATATAGCTTGCCACGGCGTCTTTCACCTGTCCGCTGCACAGCAGGGCATGTCCGCGGTTGATGTAGTCGTTTGCGCCGGGCTGCTTGGCGATGATGCGGTTGTAGTAGTCCACACTTTGGCTGTAGTTTCCAATCAGGAACGAACACCAGGCGATGGGGCGCATTGTCCGTTCGCCTTTTGATGCCAGATAGTCCACTTTGAAGAAGTATTTCAACGCCTCCTCAATCCGTCCGCCTTCAAGCAGGCAGTTGGCAATATTGTTGGCAAGCGCCACATTGTCGGGCTGCAGCGCTTCCGCGCGTTTGTAGTTGGCGATGGCTTTCTCCGTGTCGTTTACGGCCCTGTAGCAAAGAGCCAGATGCTTGAGGGTCCACACATCGTTGGGCTTGAGCAGCTCGACTTTCTCATAGTCGGCGGTGGCAAGCACGTATTGTTTCAGTTGCTCGTGGCAGTAGCCAGTCTTCTGATAGTCGGAGGCTGTAGGCGAGTCTTGTTTCAACACTTTGCCGAATGTCGACAGCGCGTCGGTGTAGCATTGCATGCTGAAATAAAATTCGGCAATCAGCCGCAGGCTTTTTGTGTCGGAAAGGGCGTCGCTGACAAACGGCACGTCAATAAGGTTGAGCCTTGTCGAGAACGGGTTGTAGAAATCGTTGCGGCTGCGGAACAGGTTGAAGAAGCGGTACAGGCTTTGCACATATTTGTTGGCGATGTTCTCCCGCTGCTTGTCGGGGTTGGGGAGGCTGCCTGCCATTTCGTTTATGACCTGCTCCTGCTGCTCGTCGAATTGTGCCATCATCATCGAGCGATGCTGGTCGGGCATCGTGGCTACCGACAGGGCGAATGAGAATTTGTCGCTGTCGCAGAATGCACCTGTGCGGTCAACCATCGACAGCAACATGCTGCCGCTGTTGCCGGCAAACACGCGGAATATGCTCGAGTGGCGTGGTGTGAACGGAACAAACCAATTCGCCACGTCGTTGAAGAATGGAAAGCTCTTCAGCCTGGCGAACGAACTGAGAAACACGTCGCTGCCTTCAGCCTGCATGCGGCTCAGCTCCTGCATCTTGTCGGTGATGCCCGACTCGTTGAGCATTTCCTGCCAGTCGGGGTTTTTTGCCATTTCTTCGATGTCGTCTGAAAACCCGTCGCGCATCTTGCGCCGCATCTCCGGACTTAGTTTCATCAGTTTAGGCACCAATTCGTCGCGCACCTTCTGACTGATTCTCTCAGTGGAGCGGCTGCGGATGAATTGCAGAAACACGGTCATGATGTCGCGGCGTCCGCGCTCGCTGTCGGCAATGTTGGCAATACGCAGTGAGATGGCGCTTGAGTGCTTTATGGTTTCGCGGTGGCAGTGCATGGCAATCAGCGCGCAGCACAGCGCTTTCATTGACAGCGATGCGTCGTTGAAAGCGTTTGCGGCATAGAGGTCGAGCAGCGACAGCAGAAGGTGCTCACTGTAGTGCTCGAGCAGACTGAGCATTGTCGCCGCCATCGCCAATTCCTTTATTTCTGCCGTGGTGTCGGCGTCGGCAAACAGCTTGTCGAGCGTGCCGGCTTCGTTGGCGGTCACGGGAAAAGTGACCCATATATGCTTGAAAACAGCGTTGGCGGCTTTTTCCTTCTCCATTAGCAGTGTCCTCTCCTGGTCACTGTCGCGTTTGTCTGCCGGCAGCTCGTAGAACAATGCTGTCTTGTCGGCGCATTCGCGGTATGCCTCGAGCAGCGCCTCCAGACTTCTGGGGTACTTGCGCTCCATGCGCAGCGTCTCGTAGTATAGTTTAGGCGAGTTCTGCACTGTCAGCTCTTGTTCGGTAATGTCGGCAAGCTCCATCAGTTTTGCGGTGATGCCGTTGTGGATTTCCTCGCGTTGAGGGTCGTTGCATCCGTCTGCAACATAGCGGATCATATATTTGTATGACTCCTCCAGCTCGTCGAGCCGGTTGTTCAATTGCCAGTTTTGCAGCGTCTGTGCCGTCTGTCGCAGTTCGGCGAACGCCTCAGCAAGGCGTTTCTCTGAAAGCAGCGATTGAATGCTTTTTTTGTGGAAGTCGGTCATTGTCGTATTTGAATTTATTTGCGAATATACAAATAAAGAGCAAAAATCTTGCCATAAGTCATTGCAAAAGTTGGCGAGGTGTTGTCAGGATTTGGAGGAAATAGTAAATTTGCAGAAAAAATAGAATATGGTACTACAACGTTGGCAGACGGTTTATCTGCTTATTTCAGTGATAGCGATGGCTTTGGCGGCGGCGTTCCCGGCGGTCGAGCCGTTGCGTGTTGCGCAGCCGGTGGTTGAATTGGGCGGCGCTGTCTTGGTGGCACGTGTGCTTGCCGCCGCAATTGCAGTGTTTTTGCTTGTCACAATCACTAAGTTTAAAAACCTGAAAATGCAGCAAATGCTGTGTTCTGTAGGCGTTCTGCTCATGTTGGCGGAAATTGCCGTTGTGGTTGGCGGATATTTTATGGCGGTTGTTGAGCCGAGATTCACGATGACAGCTCCGCTGCCTGTGCTTGCTCTTGCCTGCACGCTGATGGCGAAGAGCCGTATCCAAAAAGACTATAAAATCATCCACGATTGCGACCGTTTGCGCTAATGTATCGGTTTGAAAATCAGAAGAATGTGAAAATATTTCTGAAATATTTGGACTGATTGCTTTGTTTTTAGGAAATTAATGGTTACTTTTGCAGTCCGAAATACTGAATAATAACGAAATAAGATACAAAAATGAAAAGAACATTCCAACCTTCGAACAGAAAGAGAGTGAACAAACACGGTTTCCGTTTAAGAATGTCGACTGCCGACGGACGCAAGGTGCTTGCTCGCCGTCGTGCTAAAGGTCGTGCACGTCTGTCGGTTTCTCACTCTATCAATAAGTAATACTTTAATAGGGTTACGCAGAACGAATAGTTCCGTTGTCGTATTCTTGCGATGACGGTTCTTTTTGTGTGTATACGCGTCTGGTTTTTTGCGCCTCTTTGCTTGCCGGCACTCCGGATTTCTCTGATTTTGAAATCTAAAAAAACGAATCCAAATCTTTAAAAATGGAAAAAGACAATCTTTTGTCGATAAAATGTGACATTTTGTTGGATTTATTTGGAATTGTGTTTACAAAGTGATAAATTTGCCGTCGAAAAGAGGTAGGATATATAGATTTTGAAAAAGGAGGTTTGAAAAATAGATGCAATGTCCAGGCAAAGCTTCTCTGGCAAATTCCAGATGTTTTGTCGGCAATTGGCATGGTTTGATAAGCGAATAGATTAAAAGAATTTTATTTCATATTGATTTGTTTTATGTGTGATGATCCCCGGGAGGCTGCGAAGTTTTTCGGGGTTTTTCGTGCAAAACTGTCAATTTGTCGGTAAAAACGCAGTAAAAATATCAAAAGTATTGTTTTTACAAGGTGCGTGTATTACTTTTGTGGTGATACAATGGTTTTAGGTTTGGATTTTTAAGTTTTGATTATGAAAAGGATGTTTGTTGTTCCAGCATTGTTGCTGGCAATGTCGGTGTCGTCGCAGGTGGAAACTTCGCTTGTGATGACTCGTGTTGATGGCGGAATGCAGGAGTTGCGTAATCTCTGTTTGGAAAGTGAACATTTCGACATACGTAAATGTTTTTTTTACGATGGATGGCGATACGTTATATTGTATGGCAGTGTCGGTATAGTAGGCACTGCATTTGGCGGAGGCCGTCCTTGACAATGGCATTACAAGTGCAAGAAAATAAGATTTGTTTCATGTGTGAATTTTGGCATCTCGGAGGCTGTGAAGTTTCTGGGATGTTTTTTTATTGTGAAATTTTCAAAAGGCATATTTTGTTTGTAGTCGGCATTGGACTACCTTTGTATTGCTTATTTTTTAATCAGTGAAAAAATATAATCGATGAGAACAAGGATATTTATGCTGTTGCTGGCGGTGCTCGTGCTGGCAGGATGCGGTAGAGAGAAAAAAATCGAGTCGGAGCTGCTCGGCATAGAGGAGAAAGACGGATATACGCTGGTGACCGTGCGCGATCCGTGGAAGGCTGGACAGACACTTCACCGCTATGCGCTTGTGCCACGTGACAAGCCGCTTCCCGACGGGCTTCCCGATGCGACGGTGATAAAAGTGCCGTTGCGCTCGGCGGTGGTCTACAGTGATGTGTATGCCCGTCCGATTGTGGAGCTGGGCTGCGGAAATGCCATCGTCGGAGTGCTCGATGCGCAGTATTTCAAGACACCCGAAGTGGTTGCCGGTTTGAAATCCGGAAAGATATCCGACTGCGGCTCGTCGATGTCGCCATCCACTGAACGTATCGTCAGTGCCGCGCCGGAGGCCATATTCCTGTCGCCGATGCAGAACAGCGGTTATGGAGCGATAGGCAATATGGGAATACCTATTGTTGAGATGGCAGACTATATGGAGTCCACGCCCCTTAACCGCGCACGCTGGATTGAGTTTATCGGACTGCTCTTCGGCAAGAGCGACCAGGCAGCGAAGGTCTATACGCAGGTGGCTAAGGATTATGCCGCGGTGAAGGCTGTTGCTCAGAAAGCCGACAAGCATCCCATGGTGATTTCAGAATATGCCATCAACGGAGTATGGTATGTGCCAGGAGGCAAAAGCTACAAGGCTTCGCTTTATGCCGATGCCGGCGCAGCATATCCATGGGCTGCCGACCAGTCGACTGGATCGTTGTCGCTCGACTTTCCGCAGGTGCTCGACAAGGCTCAGAAAGCCGACTTCTGGCTTGTCACCGTCTACGGACAGACGCTTGACCGCAAGTCAATGCTTGCGCTTTATCCGCACAACGACCGTTTCAGCGCGTTTTCCAATCATGGAGTCTATTATGTCGATTCCGCCACAAGCGGGATTTTTGAGGAAACACCGTTCCACCCCGAGCGTCTGCTTCGCGAATACGTGAAACTGTTTCATCCCGACTTGTTGCCTGACTACTCGTTGCAATATTATAAACCGATGGGGGATTGATAGATGGCACGTTTCCGTATAGTGACGGCTTTGCTCGTTTTTGCGATAGTCGCTCTCGCTTTGTCGCTTCTGCTTGTTGGCACAGTCGATGTGCCGGCTGTTGAGGTGTGGCGCATTCTGACCGGTCGTCCGTCAGACTATGAGCCGTGGAATTTTATAATATTCGAAAGTCGGCTGCCGCTTGTCGTCACGGCTGCGCTTGCCGGAGGTGCGCTCGCCGTGTCGGGACTGCTGTTGCAGACCCTGTTTGGCAACACGCTCGCCGACCCCTCGATTCTTGGCATCTCCACGGGGGCAAGTCTGGGTGCCGGATGCGCTATGCTTGCGTTCGGTAGCTCGTTTGCCACTGTTCTTGGTGTCGCCGCTGGCGGATATGTAGCCACGCTTACCGGCGCATTTGTGGGAGCGATGGTTGTGATGGCTTTGCTGCTCGTGATGTCGAACGTTGTGAAGAGCAGCACGATGCTGCTGATTGTTGGTATCTTGATAGGTTATATCGCCTCGTCGGCAATCTCGTTGCTTAATTTCTTTGCCACAGAAGAGGGTGTGCATTCGTTTGTGATATGGGGACTTGGCAATTTCTCCGGAGTCACGCTCCGCCAATTGCCGGTTTTTGCCGCTGTTGTGATTGCGGGGCTTGCCGCCTCGTTGCTGCTGATAAAGCCGCTCAACGCCTTGCTGCTGGGCAGGCGTTATGCAGAAAACCTTGGCGTCAACCTTCGCTCCACGCGCAATGTGCTGCTTGTGGTCACCGGACTGCTTACAGCCGTTGTCACGGCATTCTGCGGTCCTATAGGATTTATCGGACTTGTGGTGCCCCACGTGGCGCGTCTGCTGCTCCGCACGTCCGACCACTACCGGTTGATTCCAGTGGCTATCCTTGCCGGCGCGGTTGTGGCGATGGCGTGCACGCTGGTGAGTGTGTTGCCGATGGACAACGGAATGATTCCTATAAATGCAATCACGCCGATTGTCGGTGTGCCGGTGATACTTTACGTGATAATCAACCGCCGTAAGATATTCTATTTCAACTGACAGAGATGAAACGCTTGCTCGAAATTAAAAACGTGTCTGCCGGATATGTTGTGGACAAGAAGACAAATGTTGTGGTGGCTGACGCATGCCTGTCGCTTTGCGGCGGACAGCTTGTGAGTCTGCTTGGCGCAAACGGTGCCGGCAAGTCAACCTTGCTGCGCACCATTGCCGGGACGCAGAGACCGCTGCAGGGGGATGTGCTTGTCGATGGAAAATCGTTGAAATCAATGAGCCGCAAGGAGTTGGCCAAGATGGTGAGCGTCGTGTCGACCGACCGCACTCAAGCCGGCGGATTGACTGTTGAGGAACTTGTGGGACTCGGGCGTCAGCCTCACACGGGATTTCTCGGACGTCTTGGCAGCAGCGACCGTGAGATTGTGGCAGAGGCGATGGAGGCGGTGGGAATAAGCCATAAGGCTGAAAAATTTGTCGCCGAACTTTCCGACGGCGAGCGCCAGAAAGCGATGATTGCGCGCGCTGTGGCGCAGCAGACACCCGTAATCCTGCTCGATGAGCCTACATCGTTTCTCGATGTGGCAAGCCGAGTCGACGTGTTGCAGCTGCTTCACCGTCTGGCTTACAACGAAGGCAAGGCCATACTTCTGTCGTCGCACGACGTCTCGTTGTCGTTGTCGCTTAGCGACCGCTTGTGGCTGCTTTTGCCAGGGGGCGTAATCGTTGACGGGCAGACGGAGGATTTGGTGCTTTCGGGACGGTTGGATGAACTGTTTCTGTCGCGCTCGGTGACCTTCGATATGCTGACAGGAGAGTTTGCCGCGGTGCTGCCTGCCGGACATAGGTCGGTGGCATTGCGTTGCAGCGACCCGTCGTTGAGTCATTGGGCAACAAATGCGTTGCTCCGCAGCGGTTATGCTGTGGGTGACGACGGCAAGGTGGAGGTGTCTGTTGTGTCAGCCACCGACATCAGCGTCGGCGGCAGGCGCTGCAGCTCATTTGCCGGGATGCTCGGCGCGCTTGAAGTGGAATCCTAAGCACACGTTGTCGTATTGTCGTGTCAGCCGCATAGCCATTTTAAACGTGGCGTTGTCGGCGTTGTCGGCAACCGCCGATACCAATCCGATAAGTTGTTTGACGTCGACGGTGAGCGTCATGCGGTTGCCGTCTTTCTGCAGATAAGCCTTCTGGTTGCTGTAGGCAGCCGGAATGCGTACCTGCGATGAGTGGAGCGAAAGGTTGTAACTGTTGCCTGAAATCCTGTCAAGGCGTCCTTCCACGGGCACGTCGCGCACGAAGATGACAAAGGTGTTTTCGTCGGAAAACTCAATATGAGTGTCATCGAGCTGCAGTTGCTCATAGTAGGGTGCCAGTCGGTTTTCGGCGATGGCGGCCACGGCTTCCCCGCTGAGGTTGCCCACGGCATTGCCCGACTTTAGGTAGACCGCAGGTCCGGTCGCAAACCAGTTGGCTGCAATTGTGGCAGTGTCGGCAGTCGCTGGCTTGTCGGTCAGTGCCGACAGGTGTTCTTTGGCCTTCATCACATTCTCTTCGCCAATGTAGTCGTTCAGCACCTCGCCGTCGGAAATCCATATTTTATAACCTCCGTAAGCGGCGGCGGCAAGCACGATGAGCAGTATCAGTTTTTTCATATCCGTCAGTTTGTATGTGCGAAGATAGGCAAAAAAAAGAAAAAAGAGTCTCCGTTGGGAAACTCTTTTCATAGAAGCTTGTGTGGAAGCTATTTTTTCATGCGGAAGCCGATGCAGATGTGGTCGTAGTTCGACAGCATCGATGTCACGGTGTTGATTGTCTTCAGGTCGCCTTTCTTTGCCACCGCCTGCACAATCGTCATCAGTTTCTTGACATCCATGGAAATCGACATCTCGTTGCCCACTTTCTGAACGTAGACCGTCATAGAGTGCTCGTCGTTGGTGAGTCCGGCGATGGTTGAGAGCAGTTGCATTTTAAACGTGCCGTCGCTGTTGGCTGTGAGTTTGCCCTTGATGGGTGCCTTCTTCACGGTGAGCGTGAAATTTCCTTCGGAGTCGAAAACACAGGAAGTGTTGAGCAGTCCCACCTTTTTGTAGTAGGGCTTGAGTTTGGCTTCGGCTGCAGTGGTCATAGCCGAACCGCCAGCCTGCTGGGCAATGTTGCCTGATTTCAGCACCAATGCCGGCCCGGTTGTCTTCCATGTGCCTTTGAGCTCGGCTACGGTCACTGTTTTGTTTTGTGCCACGGTCTCTTTTACCACATCTCCAAGACCGTTTAATAAATCTTTCAAATCCTGGGCTTCGACAGATGCCATGCAAACTGCTGTCATTGCCAAGCCGCAAACAAAAATCTTTGCTACTTTTTTCATCATAAATATGTTTCGTTCATACAAAGTTAGTCATGGGATGACAAAACCGGACAAAAAAATCGAAATAATAACAATCTTTATCGAAATTCTCGGCGAAGATGAGTAACTTTGCACATCTTATATAGAAATTGAAAATTATTGACAATATGAACGAATTAGCGTCGAAGTACAGCCCTGAGGAAGTAGAGGGAAAATGGTACGAATATTGGCTGAAACACGACTTGTTTAAGTCGACTCCCGACAGCCGGGAGCCGTATACAATCGTTATCCCGCCGCCAAATGTCACTGGTGTGCTCCATATGGGACACATGCTCAACAATACAATCCAAGACATCCTTATCCGCCGCGCGCGGATGGAGGGCAAGAACGCTCTATGGGTGCCGGGAACCGACCATGCGTCGATTGCAACGGAGGCGAAGGTGGTGGCGCGTCTTGCTTCGAAAGGTATAAAGAAGACCGACCTTACACGCGATGAGTTTCTTAAACATGCGTGGGAATGGAAAGAGGAGCATGGCGGCATCATCCTTGAGCAGCTGAAGAAACTTGGCGCTTCGTGCGACTGGAGCCGCACGGCGTTTACGATGGACGAGGTGCGCTCGAAGAGTGTGCTCCACGTGTTTGTCGACCTTTTCAACAAAGGCTTGATTTACCGTGGCGTGCGTATGGTCAATTGGGATCCTGCGGCGCAGACAGCTCTCAGCGACGAGGAGGTGGTCTACAAGGAAGAGCATGGCAAGCTCTACTACCTGCGTTATAAAATCGTGGGTGAGGACGGCTATGCAATTGTTGCCACAACACGTCCGGAAACGATTATGGGCGACACGGCGATGTGTATCAATCCCAACGACCCGAAAAACGCCCATCTTAAAGGCAAACGTGTGATTGTGCCTCTCGTTGGACGTGAAATTCCTGTGATTGAGGATGACTATGTCGATGTTGAGTTTGGTACGGGTTGCTTGAAAGTGACTCCTGCTCACGATGTCAACGACTATATGCTCGGCGAGAAACACAACTTGAAGAGCATCGACATCTTCAACGACAACGGAACAATCAGCGAGGCTGCCGGACTTTATGTGGGTATGGACCGCTTTGCGGTGCGCGAGCAGATTGAGAAAGATCTCGCCGAGGCAGGGCTGCTCGAGAAGGTTGAGGCTTACACCAATAAGGTGGGCCACTCAGAACGCACAAACTCTGTGATCGAGCCGAAACTGTCGATGCAGTGGTTCCTTAAGATGGACGCGCTTGCAAAGCCGGCTCTCGATGCTGTGATGCAGGACGACATCAAGTTCCATCCGTCAAAGTTCAAGAACGTTTACCGTCATTGGATGACCAATATCAAGGATTGGTGTATCTCCCGCCAATTGTGGTGGGGACACCGCATCCCGGCATATTTCTTGCCGGAGGGCGGATATGTGGTTGCCGAGACAGTCGAGGAGGCTTTGCGCCTTGCTCAGGAAAAGACAGGCAACAAAGAGCTTAAGATTGAAGACCTGCGTCAGGAAGAGGACGTGCTTGACACTTGGTTCTCGTCTTGGTTGTGGCCGATTTCTTTGTTCAACGGAATCCTTGATCCTGACAATGAGGAAATAAAATACTATTATCCAACAGCCGACCTCGTTACCGGTCCGGATATCATCTTCTTCTGGGTGGCACGTATGATTATGGCTGGCTACGAATACAAGAACGATATGCCGTTCCGCAATGTGTATTTCACAGGTATCGTGCGCGACAAGTTGGGACGTAAGATGTCAAAATCGCTTGGAAACTCGCCTGACCCGTTGATGCTTATCGAGAAGTTCGGCGCCGACGGAGTGCGCATGGGCTTGATGCTTGCAGCGCCTGCCGGAAACGACATTCTGTATGATGACTCTCTTTGTGAGCAGGGACGCAACTTCAACAACAAGATTTGGAATGCTTTCCGCCTTGTGAAAGGATGGGAGGTTGCCGACATCGAGCAGCCGGAGTATGCCAAAACTGCTGTGAAATGGTTTGAGGCAGTGCTCAACAAAACGCTTGCCGAGGTCGACGATTTGTTTGGCAAGTTCCGCTTGTCGGAGGCGTTGATGGCTGTCTACAAACTGTTCTGGGACGAATTCTCTTCGTGGTATCTTGAAATGGTGAAGCCTGCCTATGGAAAGCCTGTCGACCGTGCCACTTATGAGGCTACTCTCGGATTTTTCGACGCGTTGCTCCGTCTGCTGCACCCGTTCATGCCGTTTATCACCGAAGAACTTTGGCAACACATCGCCGAGCGCAAAGACGGCGAGAGCGTAATGACAGCATTGCTGCCTAAGGCTGGCGCGTTCAGCGAGCAGACGATCGCTGATATGGACGTTGCAAAGGACATCATCGCCGGTATCCGCACCGTGCGCTTGCAGAAAAACATTCCTAACAAGGAAGAACTTGAGTTGCAGGTGATGGGTGAGGGCAATGTGCCGGTAGAATCGATCATCAAGAAGCTTGCAAATCTGTCGGCAGTCGCAAATGTGTCGGAAAAAGATGCCACTGCAGCGGCGTTTATGGTAGGCACAACGGAATATGCCGTGCCTCTTGGCAACAACATCAACGTTGAGGAAGAACTGAAGAAGCTTGAGGCTGACCTTAAGTATCAGGAAGGATTCCTCCAAAGCGTGTTGAAGAAACTCAGCAACGAGAAATTCGTAAACAACGCTCCTGCCAAGGTTATCGAAATGGAACGTAAAAAGCAAGCCGACGCTGAGGCGAAGATTGCAACCCTCAAGGAAAGCATCTCTGCCCTGCAAGGCAAGTAAGAAAATATACTTATAAATAAAAAGAAGGCGCATTCTGTTGAAGAATGCGCCTTCTCTGCATATAGGCTGCACTGAAGGGTTTTAAATTTGCCGTTGAAAATGAATGACAACTTCCAAATTGGCATACGAAGCGGCGTTTCATGACGGCTTTGTGACGTCGGTCAATTATGTCGTTCCAAAAGAGCTGAGCGACATTGCCGAGAAACTGGAGGCTCTTGATGTAGAAGATGAGGATGCAGTGGCAGAGGTTCGGGCAGAAATTAAGGGAATAGAAGCTGGCGATTACACGTTTCGGTTTACCGTGGAGGACGGTTGTGAAAATTGCCCTACTGACGAGGCGGAGAAGCCCTTGCCCTTGCGTTGACGGCGGCGGAGGCGCAGGCAATTCTTTATGGCGAATATCCAATCGAAGAAGTGTTTTCCGACTTATGCAATGAGCCGCTTGGCGAAGATTTTATCAATGACCTGGCAGAAAAGAAAGATTTTTGCGATGAATATGTCAATTATAGTTGCGGAGGCAGTTGCGACGAACTCGACTATTATCTTGATGCATGGAAATATATCATTGACCACATTATTTCAGGTCAGATAACAGAGTCCACGCTCGATTCATGGCTTGAATATTTTGACGAGTGCTATTATCAAGAGGAAACAACCGTCGAGAAATGGCACAAAACTAATTGAGAATGGAGAATTTTCCATAAAATGCACAGACCATTTGCAGACATGCTGGACCACAGTCTGTGCTTTCCATTTGCCAACAAAGTTTAATCTTTCCCAAAATAAAAATTTAATAATTGATATCTACCCCTCTTTCCACTCCGTCATTATTCAATGTGCGATTCACCTTCTTCTGTCTCTTGCCAAAGTCAAATCTGTAGGTTGCTCCCAGCAATACCATATTTGCGTTATTTCTGATATTCTGAATGTATTTTTCGGGATGAACTTCTGAAATGGTAATTTTTTCAATTGTACTTCCTCGTTTTGTAAACAAGTTTACTCCCGTCGCAGAGAAATACCAGTTCTTATAATTGTACTGAAGTGTTATTGTATTCCAACGCTTAGCAGTGCTAAATATATTTCCGGATAAGTTATATCGTGGCTTGATTTATAAAGTTGCTTATAATCAGTCACTTAATCAAATTTCATTAGTTGTATTGTATTAATTAACTCCCTCATTTTCAAACGATTATATTAGAATTAACAGAGTATTGTTAAAAAAGGAAATAAAAATATGGGCATGGCCAACCATCACGGTTGTTCATACCCATTAATGTCGATTATTATTTATTCAATGACAATAATTAATCCCGTCTATTTCAGTTTTCTGTAACCGTAAGCCGCGTTATTTCCCAACTGCTCTTCGATACGGATAAGCTGGTTATACTTAGCCATACGGTCGGTGCGGCTCATCGAACCGGTCTTGATTTGACCAGAGTTTGTAGCCACAGCGATATCAGCGATGGTGGTGTCCTCTGTTTCACCAGAACGGTGTGATGTAACAGTAGTGTAGCCATGACGATGAGCCATCTCTATAGCATCCAAAGTCTCAGTAAGCGAGCCAATCTGGTTCACCTTGATAAGTATGGAGTTAGCAGCACCCATTCTGATGCCCTTCTCCAAGAACTTCACGTTGGTAACAAAGAGGTCGTCGCCGACCAACTGGCAACGGTCACCGATGGCAGACGTAAGCTTCACCCAGTTGTCCCAATCGTTCTCGTCAAGACCGTCCTCGATGGAATCGATAGGATATTTGGTAATCAGTTCTTCCAAGTACTTTATCTGCTCTGCAGCCGTGAGCTTCTTGCCGTTAGGATCCTTTTTCTTACCGTCCTTCAGCTGTCGATAATCATAATACCACTCACCGTTCTCCTGAACAGCAAACTCGCTGGCAGCGCAGTCCATGGCTATCTTGACATCCTTTCCCGGCTCATAACCGGCATCCTTGATTGCCTGGCAGATGCTCTCAAGCGCATCCTCTATGCCATTAAGCGCAGGAGCGAAACCGCCCTCGTCGCCGACGGCAGTAGAAAGGCCGCGACTCTTCAGGAGCTTTGCCAAGGCATGGAACACCTCTGCACCCATACGGATGGCCTCCTTCTCATTAGGAGCGCCCACAGGACGAATCATAAACTCCTGGAAAGCGATGGGCGCATCAGAGTGAGCACCACCGTTGATGATGTTCATCATAGGAACGGGGAGGGTGTAAGTGTTGCAGCCACCGATATAGCGATACAACGGGATATGGAGATACTCGGCTGCTGCATGAGCCACAGCAAGCGATACGCCAAGAATAGCATTGGCACCCAAGTTTGACTTGGTCTTAGTGCCATCCAGCTCCAACATCTTATTGTCGACAGCACGCTGCTCCAAGGCTGAGAAACCGACCAAAGCCGGTGCAATCACGTTATTCACATTCTCTACTGCCTTTAATACACCCTTGCCACAATAGCGGCTCTTGTCGCCATCACGAAGCTCCAAAGCCTCATTCTCACCTGTTGAGGCACCAGACGGAACTGATGCACGGCCAGCAACGCCAGACTTTAATGAAACCTCAACCTCTACTGTAGGATTGCCACGAGAATCCAAGATTTCTCTTGCATGAACTTTTTCGATAATCATAATACAATAATATATTTAACTTTATAAAACTTTATATAAACCGCATGAACACAACACGGGGCGCATAAATACGATTTATTTACGGGTGTAAAAATAGTAATCATAAGAGAAACCACCAAATTCAGAGCATCCTCAAAAATAGGTATTTAGCAGAAAATACCTATATGTAAGTATGATATTGCATAACGATGAATATAGTTTTCTTTCGGTATTAAACTTTCAGGCATGATCTGCGTCTAACACATAGATGATGTTTAGAACATCTATCATAACTTAGATATTGTTTGTTTCTAGAAATATTTTGCTTATATGGTTGCTCGGGATGGAGACGCAAGAGCATGAATACTAAACACTTTGGCGAAGACATCACTTTTAGGTATTGCCCGACTCACAACGAAATTGTATCTTTACATCGTAACTAACAGATAAAAGATTATGATAGGAATGACAACAACAATAATCATTGGACTTCTGATTCCGCTATTGGGAACGATGCTTGGTTCGGCTTTCGTCTTCATGATGAAAGACGAGATGTCTGCGCGATTGCAAAAGTCGTTATTGGGCTTTGCCTCTGGAGTGATGGTAGCAGCGTCCGTATGGTCGTTGCTCATTCCCGCTATGGAGATGAAGGCTGACAGCGGCGCATGGTCGGTAGTGCCGGCAGCTGTGGGATTCATTATGGGCGTAGGTTTCCTGCTGCTTATTGACGAGCTGACACCCCACCTCCATATCGGAACCGACGAGCCTGAGGGCATACGCTCACACCTGTCAAAGACAGCTATGCTTGCACTTGCCGTAACCATCCACAATCTACCCGAAGGAATGGCTGTAGGCGTGGTGTTTGCAGGAGCCGAAAACGGCGCTTCGCATATCTCGTTAGCCGGAGCCATTTCTGTGTCATTGGGCATTGCCATTCAGAACATTCCCGAAGGCGCTATCATCTCAATGCCCATGCGTGCGGCAGGCAACAGCCGATGGAAGTCCTTCGTGTTAGGATCGCTGAGCGGAGTGGTAGAGCCTATAGGAGCCATAGCCGTTCTGCTGCTTGCCTCACTCATTATGCCAGCCCTCCCCTACATGCTCGCCTTTGCAGCAGGAGCCATGTTCTACGTAGTGGTGGAAGAACTGATACCAGAAGCCTCAGGCGGCCAACACAGCAATCTCAGCACCATCGGCTTCGCCATAGGTTTCGTGCTGATGATGGTGCTGGATGTTGTGATGGGGTAATCTTTACATTTAGTTTATGCTTCTCTGTGAATGACATTTCCGTTGGCTTGGTGTGTGGCAAGTACCAGCACCTCGGCTATCTGGACGTCCTTCGGAGCTGAAGCGGCTGACAAGATGGGACCCGTACTCTTTGATTCCATCCACAAACGGACGGATAGAGAAGAAAGCATCAGCGACAACGATATCGGTGACCTTCAACAAGTCCTTCTTGTAACGCTTGATGACCGCTATGTAATGTTGCACGAGAGTCATGTTGCGCAGTTTCAACTCTCCTGTAGATGGAGTCTGATGGGCGCGCAGCATCATGCAATTGTTGGCATAGACATCGACAAGAGCCAGTCCCATGATTTCAAGTCCATGCTTCATGGAACTTGCACAACCTGACCAGAAAGTACCGATATGCGGAGTCTTCTTGCCCGACTTGCTGATGTAGCTCGGATCGATAGCTATAGACCATCCATATTCAAGAAACGTCGGCATAGGGCAAGGTTGAATTCCAACCAGTCTATGCATTTCCATCGGAAGGCGGACTATTCGTATAGTAGTGACAACTGGTCGACGGTCAGTTCCGCGCCGGTCGACACTGCAGTTTCCAGATAGTCGGAAGTCTTGATGTTGCGCGACTCCTTTTCGATTGAATAGGATGCGTGGTTTGACGATGCCACCATCAGTTTCAGGCGCGTTGCGCGCTTGTTGCGTATTGAGTAGACCACAGGCACGTTGAAGCGCGTGAACGACGTTGATGGTTTCAGATAGCCCACACCACGGCCAATTTCCACTTCTTTCCCGTCCTCGTCGTTGACAAGCGAGATGACCACAAGCCCTGTTTCCGAGGTGTCGTGATAGTCCTGCACGAATGTGTATATGCCGCTGACGGCGGTTGGACGGGAGCGGAAGGCTATGCCTTCATTATATGTCTCCAAGCCGGATTTGTCGACCGAGTAACTGCCGAGAAACAGTTTGCCGGCAGAGCGGTTTGCCAGGGTGGGAGCATAGGAGCTGTAGTAGTGCCGGTCGGTGCGTGCGTCGCGCGCCGGTTCCACTCCGTGCCAGCTCCATGCGGCGTTGCGCAGCCGCACGGCCCATTGCCCAGAGCCAGTTGACGGAATGATTTCTGTTGTAGGCACTTGGAACCAGGTGTTTGAGGTTGAGGCAAACTTCGCGCACGTTTTTTTGTTTACGCTTGCCCACTTCTTCGGTTCACTGACGATGATGTCGGCTTTGTTGTAGATTGGCATCCAGCTCGACAGGTTGGAATATTTGCCGCCACAGTTCACGTGCTTCATACTGATGGTTTCGTCAATGTCTTCAAAGTCGGCGTTGGGCAGTTCGAGAGCCGACTCTGTCGTCACTCCGAACCCATGGGAGTCGTTGCTGCCTGAGATTACGGCGATTTCGTAGGAAGTAGACGGGGTGAGCGTTTTTACCGTGACGCGGCGGTCGGCCACGTTGCGTTCGGTCACGGCAGGATGCCATCCGCCTCCGTTTGGTTTCACAAGGACGCCGATATAAGGAACAACTTCGCTAAGGTCGTCGCCCTCGAACATCAGGTCGACTTGCGACGACCAGATGTTTTCTTGGCTGCACATCACTTTATATTCGGGCACGTCGCGCTCCACGGCGACAGGCTCCGTATATTTCAGGCCGTCGTTGTAAGAGGCTCTCACGAGAGTGGCACTTATGCCAGGAGCGAGAGGTAGGGTGGCGGTGTATCTGCCCACGGCTACGCGTTTGACGTTTGCGGCTGTCACGTCTTGCCATTGGTCACGTCTTGACGGACCTTTCGTTTCAAAAGTTAATTTGTCGACAGGCAGGTCGCCGCTGCATTCAATCTCCAGCGCGACTTTGTCGGCGGAAGGGCGTATGGCGGCGGGCTGTATCAATGCGATTTTTACTGGGCGTATCTCCACTGTCAGCACCATTGGCGACAGCGCTACGCGTCCAGCCTCGTCGCGTGCCTGCAGAATGATTTTGTGCAAGGTGGCAGCCCCGCTTTCGGAAGCGTGCATTCGGGCCACGATTGCCGACAGGTCGAGCGATGCGTTTGTCGCCCCCTTTTCAAGCCCTGTGGCAGTGATGCCCTGCGACGCAAGGGTGGCGGCGTCGGTGGCGGCAATGTCGGTCTCGGCAGTCCAGTAGTTGTCATCCATATTGTTGGATATGACTGTAAGATACAGATTTCTCAATCCTCCAGCCACGTTGATGTCAACACCGAGCCGTTTGTCTGGACTGTTGTATTCAAGCATGCTGTAGCTGTTGTCGTTGTCGAAGCCCACGGCAGTGATAGTAGGCGACTTGGTGGAGAACAGAGCGTCGTCGACCGTCAGCCGGTAAGGCGTAGATGCCGTGTGTTCATCGTACACGCATGTCAGGTTGTTGCCGTCGGCATCGAAGCGGAATTGATGGTGTGTCGCGGCATCGGCGGCAAAAGCATCGAATGGCTGCAGAGCCACTTTGCGCCCCGAAGCGTCGGCGATGGCAAGCTCGCAGCGCATGTTGCCGGGACGCAGACAGGCTGTCCGCTTTTCGCTGGTCGTGAAGTCCACATATTCTCCGGATGCGGTCTTTGCGCGCATCATGATGTTGTCCGCCAAATTTTTAGCCGCATCGGTAAACGAAACCGACACAAGAGTCTGAGCCACACCGCATTTTATGTCGACCGTGGTTTCTTCATCCTCTTTCACGCAGTTTGGTTGCTCGGCAAAAAATGTCGGGGCAATGAATCCCTCTTGGTCCTTGTCGCCGTAGCTGGCGGAAAAGATATATTCACCCACAGGCAATTTCTGCGATCCGCTCTCGAATTTGGCAAGAGAAGCCCACGATTTCACCGTCGCCGTGCGGCAATTCATGGCAGAGAGAGCCAAAGCGTCGGCAGAAGGGGCGTCGACGTCGATGCCAGCCGCTCCCGCCACAGGAGTGACGGAGGGGTCGACCGACAGCAGAAACCGCACGTCGCCGTATCCGGTCACCAATGGGTTTGGGTCGTTGCTGCATGCCGCAAGCAGTAGGCATATTGTCGCTTGTAAAAAAACTTTCTTAATCATAGACGCAAATTTAATGTTTTCTTTCTATTGCCGAAAGCGAATGTGGGGTTACGGAACAATTTATGGAGCGTTTAGACTAAAATTTGCATATTCCGGCGATGCGTTGTAACTTCGTGGGCAAATCAACAAACAAACATATCTTATTCGAATGAAGAAACAAATTTTGACGGCTTTGTGCGCGGCGGTGTTGACGCTGCCGATGGCGCATGCCGAAAATCCGAAACAAGAATTCCGTGGAGCATGGATCCACACAGTGCATCAGAGCCAATATGCCAAAATGACAACAGATGAGACAAAGGCATACCTCTGCGACCAACTTGACAAACTTAAAGCCGCAGGCTGCAATGCCGTGCTTTTCCAGGTGCGTCCGAGCGCCGACGCTTTCTATCCGTCGGAACTGGAGCCGTGGAGCCGTTTCCTGACTGGCACTGCCGGCAAGGCCCCGTCGCCTTATTGGGACCCGCTGCAGTTTATGATTGAGGAATCTCATGCGCGCGGCATGGAGCTTCACGCATGGCTTAACCCATATCGTGTGACGACATCGAAAAATGAGAAATTGCCAAAGAACCACATCTATTACAAGCATCCCGAGCGTTTCGTCGCTTACGACGGCAAACTTTATTTCGATCCAGGCTTGCCTGAAAACCGCAGTTTTATTGAGAGTGTGGTCAAAGACTTGATTACGCGCTACGACTTTGACGCCATCCATATGGACGACTATTTCTATCCTTATCCTGTGGATGGATTGGATTTCCCCGACAGCAAGTCGTATAAGAAATATGGAGAGGGGATGGACCGCGGCGACTGGCGCCGTCATAATGTCGACTTGCTCATCGAGGGATTGCACGAGGTGATTGAGGCGCAGAAGCCGTGGGTGCGTTTAGGCATAAGTCCGTTCGGAATCTGGCGCAACAAGTCGAGCGACCCGCGTGGCAGCGATACAAACGGATTTCAAAACTACGACGGCCTCTATGCCGACGTGTTGCTTTGGACGGAAAAAGGATGGGTGGACTATATGCTTCCCCAGCTTTACTGGACGCTTGAGAGGAAGGTGGCCTCGTCGGAGAAACTGGCGTATTGGTGGAACGACAACGCCAACGGTCGCCACATGTATATCGGACAAAACGTGAAGACTACGATGGACACTCCCGACCTTGCCCCGTCGACCGACCCTACGCAGCTCGACCACAAAATCCGCCTGTCGCGTGAGCTGCCCAATATTCAGGGTAACTGCTGGTGGCCTGGGTATATGATCACAGCCAACTATAAGGGCGTGGCCGACTCGCTTGCCATGAATCAGCAGCGCACAGTGGCTCTCGTGCCCAACTATCCGTGGATCGACGACGTGAAGCCAGGCGAGGTCACTTCGCTCCGCCGCGACGGCGACCGCCTTCTTTGGAAGGCTCCGTCGACCGCCGACCCTATGCAGGAGGCGCGTGCCTATGTGGTCTATCGTTTTGACAAGGGCGTTGACGTTAACATCGACAACGCAGAGGCGATACAGTGTGTCACTTACAAGCCGGAATATGCTCTTGGCGCCGACCATGGCCATTTCACCTATGTGGTTACGGTGCTCGACCGTGCAAACAATGAAAGTGCTGCCGGGGAAGCTATAAATGTGAAGCAGTAGCGGCGCAAAAAATTGATAATGTGGTTTCAAGATTTTCGGTCGAAAATTTTGAAACCACATTTTTTATTTCTAAATTAGCAACCACAAATCTAACTCGCTATGACTGGAATAAGCAGAATGCTCGACTTTTTGACCGCGCTGAAGGTTAACAATGACCGCCAGTGGTTTGGTGTGCATAAAGAAGAGTATAACGACATCCGCCGTCAATGTTTGGAAGAGGTAGGCGTGCTGATTGCCGAAATAGAGCGTTTCGACCCGCATCTTGCCGGAGTCGCGCCAGAGCAATGCGTGTATCGCATCTATCGCGACATCCGTTTTTCAGCCGACAAATCGCCGTATAAGACCCATTTTGGCGTGGTGCTTGGTCACGGAGGTAAGAAATGCAAGGAGGCCGCCTACTATCTGCATATTGATCCCGACGGATGCGCATTTTTCAGTGGCGTGTGGTTTCCGGAAATGCCTGTGCTGCGCTTTCTGCGGCGCAACATCTACGATAATCTTGACGAATTTCTTGAGATTATAGACAGTCCTGCTTTCAAATCGGAATATCCAGGTCTGATAGGAGAAAGCCTGAAGACGTTGCCAAAAGGCTATCCGAAAGACTGTCCGCGCCCTGAAATTTTCAAAATGAAAGAATTCCTTGTGCAAAAAAAATATAAAAAATCATTGTTTGCAGCCGGAAATTGGCAGAAGCAAGTTGCAAAAGACGCTCAATTGGCAAAACCGTTCAACGATTTTTTGAATTATGCATTTGAAGAATTGCACACTCAATGATGGAGTGTGCGCAATATGGGGCGCGATTGCACAAAAAAGGCGATTCTGAGTAGTCGGAATTACACAAAAAAAGGTCGATTGTGCCAAAAATTAAATAGAACTAAATCCTTAAAAAGATTACATATTTTACTTTAAATTTGTAGCAATTAAACACAAGAACTATGGCTAAAATCAGAGGAGCAGTAGTGGTTAACGAAGAACGGTGCAAGGGGTGCAACCTATGTGTGGTGGCATGCCCCACAAAAACTTTGTCGTTACAGGCAAAGGAGGTGAACGACCGTGGCTACCACTTTGCCTACATGTCTAATCCCGACGCTTGCATCGGATGCGCAAGTTGTGCGTTGGTTTGTCCCGACGCTTGTATTGAAGTTTATAAAGTACGCGTAGATTAACAAATCGAAAAACGAATTTCACTATGGAAAAAGAAATAAGATTGATGAAAGGCAACGAGGCTCTTGCCATCGCGGCTATCCGCTATGGAGCCGATGCCTATTTCGGATATCCAATCACTCCGCAGTCGGAGGTGCTTGAAACGCTGATGGCAGAACAGCCGTGGGAAACCACGGGCATGGTTGTGCTTCAGGCAGAGAGTGAGGTGGCGTCGATCAATATGGTCTATGGCGCGGCAGGAACAGGCAAAGTGGTGCTGACGTCGTCGTCGAGTCCAGGTATCAGTTTGATGTGCGAAGGTTTGTCGTATATCGCAGCATCGGAATTGCCAGCCTTGGTTATCAACGTGAGCCGTGGCGGACCTGGACTTGGAACTATCCAGCCGTCGCAGGCTGACTATTTCCAGGCAACAAAAGGTGGTGGACACGGTGACTATCATTTTATCGTGCTGGCTCCGTCGTCGGTGCAGGAAATGTGTGATTTCGTTGGTCTCGGATGGGACTTGGCGTTCAAATACCGCACCCCGGCGATGATTCTTGCCGACGGTGTTGTCGGACAGATGATGGAGAAGGTGGTGCTTCCGCCGCAGCGTCCGCGTCTGACCGACGAGGAAGTGCGCAAACGTTGCCCATGGGCAGCCACAGGACGCACACCGGGACGTGCGCGCAACGTAATCACGTCGCTTGAACTTGACTCTGCAAAGATGGAGGAGAACAACCTTCGATTCCAGGCAACATACAAGAAAATTGAGGAAAACGAAGTGCGTTTCGAAGAGTATGCCGTTGACGATTGCGATTATCTCATCGTGGCATACGGTTCAATCGCGCGTATCAGCCAGAAAGCAGTGGAGATGGCACGCAAGGAAGGAATCAAAATCGGAATCCTCCGTCCAATCACGTTGTGGCCTTTCCCGTATGCAGAGGTTAAGCGTTTGGCAGAACGCACAAAAGGCGTACTGACAGTGGAAATCAATGCCGGACAGATGGTTGAGGACGTGCGTCTCGCTGTCGACGGCGCAGTGAAAGTGGAACACTTCGGACGTTTGGGTGGCATCGTGCCTACGCCCGACGAGATTCTCGAAGCGTTCAAACAAAAAATCTATCAGAAATAACTAAAGCATTCCCGTCATGGACATCAACGATATTATCAAACCTGAGAATCTGGTTTATAAGAAACCGGCTTTGATGAACGACAATCACATGCACTATTGCCCTGGCTGCAGCCACGGTGTTGTTCATAAACTCGTAGCCGAACTGATTGAAGAAATGGGACTCGGAGACCGCGCTGTGGGCATTGCGCCTGTGGGTTGTGCCGTCTTCGCCTATAATTATATTGACATCGACTGGATTGAAGCTGCCCACGGACGTGCGCCTGCTATCGCTACTGCCGTAAACCGCTTGTATCCAGGTAACCTCGTTTTCACATATCAAGGCGACGGCGACTTGGCTGCCATCGGTACTGCCGAGACTATCCATGCCGCCAACCGCGGTGAGAACATTACAATCATCTTCATCAACAATGCAATCTACGGCATGACTGGCGGACAGATGGCCCCGACGACGCTGCTCGGCATGAAGACTGCCACAACGCCTTACGGACGACGTGTCGACCTGAATGGATATCCGTTTAAAATCAGTAACGTCCTGTCGCTGCTCGACGGCACTTGCTACGTGACGCGTCAGAGCGTGCACACTCCTGCTGCCGTGCGCAAGGCGAAGGCTGCCATCAAGAAGGCGTTCCAGAACACGCTCGACAAGAAGGGCACCTCGGTGGTGGAGATTGTCAGCACTTGCAACTCTGGCTGGAAAATGAGTCCGGTAGATGCCAACAAGTGGATGGAAGAGAATATGTTTGCCAATTACCCTATGGGCGACCTAAAAAATGAGTAGACGATGAAACACGAAATTATTATAGCCGGATTCGGCGGACAAGGTGTGCTGTCGATGGGCAAGATTCTTGCCTATTCGGGCTTGATGGAAGATAAGGAAGTGACATGGATGCCGGCTTACGGCCCTGAACAGCGTGGCGGCACGGCGAATGTGACCGTGATTCTAAGTGATGAGAAGATAAGCTCGCCGATTCTTAACGCTTTCGACATCGCTGTGGTGCTCAACCAGCAAAGCCTTGACAAGTTTGAGAGCAAGGTGAAGCCTGGCGGCATACTCATCTATGACAACTACGGCATTCATCGCGCTCCAACGCGCAAGGACATAAAGGTCTACAATGTTGCGGCTATGGACGCTACGTTGGAGATGAAAAATTCAAAAACGTACAATATGATTGTGCTCGGCGCGCTCTTGAAGGTGTGCCCGATGGTTACATTGGAAAGTGTGATAAAAGGCTTGAAGAAGTCTTTGCCTGAGCGCCATCATAAATTGATTCCTCTCAATGAGGAGGCTATCCGCAAGGGTATGTCGCTCATCAACGAGTAGGATTGACGAGACTCGCACATTATTTGTGACCGGAACCACGCTTGCAGGCGTGGCTCCTATGAAACTGAGTTGATATCGGCATCCGTCACTTTTTGTGGCGGATGCTTCTTTTCTTGCAACAGATGGATTTATATTGTTTCTATATCCAGGATTCAAATAATTTCTACTGACCCGATACTTGCCCTGTTTTATCATAAGATTTAGAACCTAAGTTATACTTAGAATCTAATTCAGAATGAGGTCGCCAATCTATTGGTAATATGTCTTTTCCAGTTTGATATTTAGGTATTAGTTTCATCACTTATATCTGCATGATACAATACATCTAATAGTACACAGTTTCCACTTTTTATTTCGTTTTTACAGTTTTCTATAACTTCTTCGTAGTAATATAACTTACAGCCAATAGCCGAACTTATACTTTCTTTTAAATCATCAAGAAATAAACATAATGCTCTATACATAGACATTTCCTTACCCATATATGTAACAGATTTGTCTTTTAGGATTTTTTGATATAGTTGATAGCCATTAAGTGATTGATTTTTTTTTGACAACTCTACCAAATCAAAAAAAGCAACACCAGGATTATCGAACATCAACGAACAAAAACAAAGTGAAATCATCATTTTTTTATCATTTGAGATTTCACTATAAATGGATTTACAGATTAATTCAACACTACGATAAGGAATAGTAGCATGATACAACTCATCATTAATGAAAGATTGAATTAAATGTGCCATACTTTCTATTATACACATATAGCCAAAATAAAATCCATTTTCTATGTCCAAACCATTTTCAAAATCTGAACTGCACCCCAAAAGTTAGACACGAAACTTTTGAAGTGCAATTCATTTATGACAGAGTTGGACTCTCATCTATTTTGATTGATATTATTTGTTTAATAAAATTTGTATTCAAACAGACTTGAAGGTAAAACATTAGTAGTCAATAACTATTACACTTTCCCTAAGTTTTCCAACTTTGTCACTTTGTTGAGGACTTGTTTTTAAGTCCCGAGCTTTTCTTATTTCACGGACTGTAAACCCACAAGATTCTGCTATATCTGCTATAATGTAATCAACAGGTACTTCAACACCGTAATATGCAGAATTTGCAACATTAAAATAAATTACTCCTCCTTTTCGCATCTTTTTTGAGAACTCAGTAAATAAGAATCTCATATCCTCAAAATATCCACATATCATATTAATAATGTCTGGATTCCAAGCCTTGCATTCTTTATTTTTCATCTCTTCAAGACTTCTTTTTAACCGTTCGTTCTCAATGGGACAGATTTCCTCATAGGACACTTGTACGTGAGAGCGTAAAGTGTTTTTCCGCAGTGTACGAAGTTCCTCATGCGAATTAACCAGTTGTAAAACTTTTAATTCTAACATATAAATATCCGTATAGTCTCTGGAATTAAGGTAAGGTGGAGAAGTAATGATCAAATCCACTTCTTCATCAGGTACTTGCTGTATATTTTTACGGACGTCCCCAAGATAACATATCTTGTAGTTATGCACATCCGAAGTTTCTTTAGAAATAATTCTAATATCTTCTGCAAAAATTGAATTTACCTTGTCTAAAAAGAAATTGTGGATATCTTTTCTGCTGAATACCCTTGTTTCCCATCCTTTCTTATATGACAAGCATTTCCCGTTACGAAATAAATTGCTTGCCTGAACAATTATTGAGGCTAATGCTATTGTAAACAGATTCTTGTAATCGTTGTCATCCACAGTCATTCTAATGGCATATCTAATGTCGAGGATACCATCCATAGCCGTGTCATGAAAGTTCCATTTTTTGCTTTTCTCCCTTTTTACTATCGTATCGCCAAAGGGTAAAGGTTCTATTTGACGTATATTCCGACTCGTTCGGGATAATTTTTTTGTAAGCACCTTTACATAATGTTCAAAAGTTTCCACATTATACTTTCTGTTTAGCTTGACTTTTGATAGAAGATGCATAAACGGGCTAACCTCAAAAGAATAACATTTTACTTTGTGGTTCTGTAGTTCTACTGGGGTCGTTCCGCTACCACAAAAAGGTTCTAAAGCGCAAACAGGTGTAAATGACAATTCCCCTAAGATGTCTTCAATGAATTCTTTAGAATATCCTTCTACAAAAGGATACCACCGATGTACAAAAACATTTTTGTTTTTGTCAAATTGCATAACTGAATGGTATTTCTTTGTGCAATCTATGAATTTGTAGTCTCTGTACATAGGTCTCAATTTTTAATTTGGATGTTCGTTTATTACCCTGAAATCATCTAATTTAATGAGTCTACAATATGCAGCCCTGTGTTCTTCAGGTATCTGCTCAATTGTCATCTCTTTTCCTGTATCTGGGAGGTCTTCGTTTCTGGCATCAAATACTGCCAAATATCCCAATTTAATATTAACGTTTTCAGATAATAAATCATTTATATATGCTGTTGATTGCTTGAATGCATCCGGAACGATACGTGGTTTAGCATCGTATGGTGTACCTATTTTCTTTCCAGAGGGGTGAATGCTCGTCCCCACCCACTTGACCTCTATAAAGTATAGCCCCTGGCCATCTTCGTCGAGCATAACAATGTCTAATCTCTTTAAATTTTCCAACATTCCCTCTTTGGGAATGAAAAAGATGTTTAATTTTTCTTTTAAGTACAGACGTAAATCATCTCTGAAACAATCTTCCGGAGTATTTCTAAGTAATTGTTTATTGGCTTTAATAAATTGTTCTTCAGTAAGTTTCGAATTAATATCAACTTTAAGTGATTTTAAATGGCTCTTTTCTACAAAAAATTTAGAATAAGTATCTCTGAGTTTTAACCGTTTTCGATACTCTTCTAATACGTTTTGTAATTCAGAAATAGGCTTTTTGCTGATAAATGAATGTAATGCAGAGCTTGCATAAAAAATGGATTCTCCACCATCTCGTCCGTTTACAAAATAATTAATAATGCCTTCTGGTGATAGCATAAATACAACAAGACCCTCCTTAGACATTTCTGTAAACACTCGTCTGGTTTCGTTGTTATTACTGTGCGAGTCATTATTGACATCCTTAATATGGAAATCCGAATCAATAACGATATGGCGATTCTGAATAAACAGCGGGTTAGTGAACATCTGCTCGATGGCACTATCTGCAGCGTTAGTGAGATTTAGCAAATCCCTTTCTGATATGATAATATATTTAAAGCTATTATCCGCATATTTATCGCACATTGCTTTTATGAGAGACAAAATAAGCCTAAAATTGTCGTTTGCTTCTAATCCGTTCAACGCTGCATTGACAATTGATTCTTCGTTACGCTTTAGCAAATCTTTGAAGTTCGCATTTTGGCTGAATCTCGCTTTCATGACCTACTACTTAATGATTTCACTAAAAACATACTCAAAATACAGTTCTATATATTTCTCATCGCTGATAGCCGATGTATCTTCAAGAGTTTGTTCAAATGCAACCTTGAAATCTTTCAATGTCTTAAGCGTCTCACTTTCAGGAGAATAGGTATCTATGCCATCTACATTATTGGTCTGTGATGCATTCTCATAAGAAGGGTCATTAATGATAAAGCCAAACAATCGCTTTTCACCATACTTGCCCAACATATACATAACAGTTTTCAGCCATTCTACTTTTTCTTGATTCAAAGGAATCTCTTTTTGGGAACTTAAAATCAATCCTCCTTCTTCTTCACGTAGTTTAAAAGAACTTTTCAAAAAGACAAGACTCCTCTCTATCAAATCTGAATATGGACCGAAAGTCGTTACTGTAAAATGATAATATGAAAATATATTTTCTCCTTCATGCTTAAATGAATATAAGACTTGCACCAAATACAATATACGTTGGAAGGACTGTTCTGAAACAGCCCCCCAAGCCATGCTTTTGGCAATAATTGAAACGGTTACTATATCTTCATTCGCTCTTATCAAATTCTGTTCTAACATGATTCCAATCTGGTTTTAATATGCCGATAAATTGATTTTAATTGTTCGCTTGTATTCTGTATGGTAGACTGTTTTGCAATCTCCAACAAACCAACAATACCAAGATCAATATCTTCTTGATCTAATATATGTTCTATAAACAAACTATTATTCAGATTTGATGTTATGATTAATGAGTTTGGCTTTTTTAGAAATTCAGCAAAAACACTTGCTGCATTCCTTTCGTAGGATATATCTAAACTGCTATCAGGAGTCTCTACAATATAAAAAGATGGAGTCCTGTAGAAGAATGTAAGAATACTCATTCTAAAGGAATGGTCTACAAAGAAACGTTGTGATTCTGACATTTCTTCTTCGTAAAACCGCACCTTTCCATCAATCACTGGATAAAAACGCTTATTGTTGTCTCCTGCCTGTTTGATGTACGTCAGTTCACATGGTACACCTAAAAACTTTCCAGCATATTGAGCAAAAATTGAAGAGAATACATGGACATTTGCTGTTATGACATCATCTATTTCATTTGAAATAGATGTTACTATATTATACTGCTCGTCACGTTGTTTTTGATATGCCTCTTTTTGCAACGTCAGACGATTCACCTCATCCAAGAATGGTTGAATGGAATTTTGGCTATTATCAGACATGGCATTTTCATACTCAAGTTCCCGAACTTGTTGCAGAATCGTTCTTCTTTTCAATTCAGTATTAGAGAATTCCGAGTCTAAACTAATAATTTGTTGTTCAATGTTTTGTATTGTCCGCTTTTTGCTATTAATAGACTGATACAATGTTTTTCGATGAATACTTATTTCATCAAAGCTATTCTTTAACCTTGTATCAATTTCTGTATTCTCGTTGATTGAAGCACCACAAGCAAAACAAATATTTGAATCATTTGCAACTTTCTCAACTAAGTCATCATTCGGTTTATTACACATCGGACAGATATGGTTCAACTGAATATTCTTTATGAAAACATGATATGAAGGGTGAAGAGTTTCCCATATATGGTTATTCAATTTTTCCTCTATTTGCTTTAATTGTTTGTCTATGTCATTTGCAGACAGACTAATTTTATTTATTTCATTCTGCAATAGTGATATTTCTTGACTCTTCGATGCACGTTCTTTTTGTATGGCTGCCAATTTAGCATCCATTTCTGCTAGTTTCTCCCTCAATCCGATGAGAATAAGCGCTGTGTTTTCCTTATTGCTTGTCGAGTGGTCAGTTACCGGAGTATCCTTCATTTTGCTCAGAACCTTATTAATGGCTCTCATATCTTCTGAACTATGGCGAGATAAACTATCGAAATATTTAGCTTTTCTGATAGCTTCTTGTCGTTTCTTGTCAAGGTCGGGATCGTTGAAATATTTATTGAACAGTTCGCTTTGTACATCTGGGAAGAAGTCTCTATCATTCCAAAGGATTGTCTTATGATCCTCCCCGAAAAAAAGGACTTCATTTACGAAAAATATTAAATCGTCAAATTCTAAATTAGTGTTAGTTTTTATAATTTCCTCATATTTATAGGGTAATGTGTCTTTTTTGGCTGCATCCGATAATTTTTCGTAGTTGAACTGATTGATTAAACTGCCAGATAATTCAATCCCATTAACCTTTAACTGAAGTAAAGTAATTGAAGATAAATCTCTTACTAATTCAACTGCAACATTGTTAATCTTCATGCTAATCGACACAGTTGGAGAAGCATCCGTGTGAATGCTGTCGTCCATACGATTACTGAAATACTTTTGAGGAAACAATTGACGCTTTTCTATAATATTTCCCTGGTAAGTACGAGTATATCCGAATGGTTTTTTGTATAAACCGAGAATGGCATATCTAATAATATTGACAAAAGTTGTTTTTCCCATACCATTACCGCCCAACACAAGATTAACCCCTTTGACAAAATCAAAGGTGTAATCTAGGCCATTGGGGTATAAAGTATAATTTTTAATGTTTATACTTAACAACTCTGGTAGATATATTCGCCTACTCATAACATTTTCAAAAGTTCAGTTATATACAATACGGTTGTTATAGATATACAACATATCTAATTTACTGCAAAGATACGACTAAAAGCCGAGACGACAAAATAGAAACTCACATTTTAACCAAGACCGATTAATAAATAAAGAGATACTTGTACATTGGTGAATGGAAAAGATAATGTTTTTGAGAAAGCACTCTTGACATTAGTGCTATTATCGTATATTCAAGCCTTTGTGGATGGGAACAAGCGGACTGCAAGAATCACAAGCAATGCTATCTTAATAGCAAATGGCTATTGCCCGATTTCTTTCCGAACCGTTGACTCCATCGACTACAAGAAGGCTATGCTCATATTCTACGAACAGAATAACATCGCTGCTTTCAAGAAAATCTTTATCGAGCAGTTCTTGTTTGCTGTGAAGACGTATTTTTAGAGAAAAACACACTTTTATGTTTGGTGCTATAAAAAAAATGATTAAATTAGGCCCCAAAATAGAGTCATAGCAATTCAGATATCCGATATTGACCTTCATTCGTATTGAACTTCTTTGCTGCTGTGATTCGAATATGTATTAACAGAGTATTGTATTAACAAACAAATCCATTATTATGGGAAAGAAAAACTTACTCGTGATGGCTGCCAGTATATTTCTGGCAACAGCCAATGCGCCGACGGCAACGGCGCAAGAAGTAGGTGGAGTTGAAATCTCCACGACATCTATTCTCCCGATTACCGGAGTAACAGCAGCTACAGATCTATCTTCAAACTCTGACGGAGCAGATGGAGTTATAGGTGGCCATGAGTATGTGGATCTCGGTCTTCCAAGTGGCACATTATGGGCAACCTATAATGTCGGTGCAACCTCTCCTTATGAAAAGGGCGATTACTTTGCATGGGGAGAAGTGGAGCCACGTGAAGATTTCTCATGGGAAAACTACAAGTTCTTTGAAAGGTATGAAGTAGATCCTAATAATGGTGAATGGGCTGTCCTTGAAAATATCGGCAACGACATCAGCGGCACGGAATATGATGCGGCACGCTACCAGTGGGGAAACGGCTGGAGGTTACCCAATGAACAGGAACGCTATGAACTGAGGATGCTGTGTTGGTGCAATGGCCCAACCATAGAAAATGGCGTTAAGGGTGTGAGAATACATGGTCCTAATGAGCACAGCATATTCTTGCCGGTCTGCGGTTTTGGCCTTTGGTATGGGCAAGAGACTATCTTCGACAAAACAGATGGCGCATATTGGACAGGCGTTGAAGAACCACAATGTGGTTACAACGGCAGGCCTATTGAACCAAGCATGATTGCCAGAGCCTTATTAGTTGATAACAGTGGCTTTACCGGTGCTACCTCAATGAAGGCTCAGGGTCTAAACATACGTGCTGTTGTCAATCCGAAAGAATCCGGAATAGGCAATGTCATCTCAGAAACTGAAAAAATAAGGTTGGTCTATCGTAATGGATATATCCATATAATGGGCTGCCATTTTGATGGTATTATATCGGTATTCGATCTTTCAGGACGGATAGTATACTCGGGTTCCGTCATCGACGGCATCTGCCAGCTGCCCGAATTAGTCAGCGGCATATATATTGTTTCATATACCGATAACAAGAATTCAACAACAACTCAAAAAATAACAATATAATAAAACACATCATGAAGAAGTTCATCACTTTCATAGTAGCAGCATTCTGCCTTGCGTCATCCATGTCGGCACAGGGCAGCTACTACTACTATCACGGAAACGTATCTGCCTCCGGTCTTATACCTGAGCAATGTACTATTGGAGACCGTCCGGTTTGTTATCCTATTGTTGATATCGGATTTACATTCGATGGATCCATCTCAATCACCGAAAACTCAACTGCAACTGTGTTTTCTGACGGGCATCCTGTGGCAACAGGCGTGTTGTCCTGCTCCAACTATGTAGGAAAAAAAAGGATACAGGGAACTGCGGTGATCACATTTGAATCGCCCCTGCTGCTTCCGAAAGGCAAGACATACCACCTTGTCGTACCGGAAGGTGTTATCTACAGGGAGGGTAAACCAGACATCACCAACGAGAAACTTGAAGTGGAATTCAGTGTGCCATCGACCCTCGGTCAGGCAACGCCCACTGTTGAAGAAGGATCTGTTGTTGAAAGAAAAGACCGGATAGGATTCTTTTTCGGATTCGAAACTGCACCCGTCGATGGCGGGAAGGCGATACTCCTTCGTGAAGGGGTTCCTGTTAGAGAATATGACTGCGATGTAAGTTGGGATTGGAATCTCGGTTATGCAGGAATTAATTTTGGCGAAAACATAAATTTCGAGAATGGGGTGAGATACTCGATTCAATTGCCTGCGGGTAGTACAAGTGCCCTATACCGTACAGATATTGTAAATGAAGAAGCAATCGTCAACTTCATAGGCGGTTACACAGAGCCGATGAAGCCAATCCAGTACACTTGGTGCAGTCTCTTTGACAACCATCCCACGGATGTGCTTGGGGAAGTAAAATTTTATTATGACCGTCCGATTGCCCTTTCCGCAAATCCGATTATCAAGCTTAACATCGAGAATGAAAATCTCACAGTCAAGGAAGTCGTACCGACAATTTCGGAAGAAAATGGTGACTGGGTGTTGGCTGCGGATTTTGAGAACATTCCGCTTATCCCGGAAAAGGGATATACTATAATTATACCCGAAGGAACAATCGTTTCCAAAGAAGGAGATGTTGTTGTCAATCAACGCAATGTAATGGAGATTGGGAACAGCAGTGGCATTGTTGAGATTGAGAACCGTGAAGTATCGATAAACTCAGCAAATGGTGTCATATCAATAGGACAAATTGTTAAGGGATGTAATATAAAACTGTTCTCCCTTGATGGGACAATGATATACAACACAAAAACATCGGAAGGAAACGTCTCTATTTCTGTACCGACATTTGGAGTTTATCTTCTGTCCATAAATGGTAAAACGTATAAGATCGCAGTTAAGTAACCACCAATACAAAAAAACAATGAAAGCACATTTTTTTAACATCTTTTAGAGCCATCATATCGGTGGATTAAAGACGTTTGTTCAATTACCTGAAAAATTCTGGCGCAGATTTGGCGCACCCTTAAACGAAAAATCAGCGCAACTTGTTGTTTTACAACTAGTTACGCTGATTTTGGCGGAGAGAGAGGGATTCGAACCCCCGGAGGTTTGACCCTCAACGGTTTTCAAGACCGCCGCAATCGACCACTCTGCCATCTCTCCGAAAATCCGTCCGACTTTAGTCGGACGATTTTCTGTATTTCTTCCGCGGAGAGGACGAGATTCGAACTCGTGGTAGAGAATAACCCCTACGACAGTTTAGCAAACTGTTGGTTTCAGCCACTCACCCACCTCTCCAGTGGTTCGCTTTTGCGAGTGCAAAGATATATCAGATATTTCAGTCTGCCAAATTTTTTGGGATGTTTTTTGCGGTTATTTTTCACAATATATGCAAGTCGTTGTCTGTCAGCGGTGGTTGCGGAACGTTGTGGTTGCGGAGTTTTGCAATGCGGCAAATTTTAAGTATGTTTGCATATGCATCTCGGCAGAGCAGGCCCAATCAAGTATGGATGCTTTGCGCTCGATTTGCACTGTCTTATGGTGAAAAATAAGGATATGGGAGAAACTGCGATATCATTGGTGGAGTTCAATCGGCGCATCGGCGGCTTGCTGCACGATGCGTCGGTGCAGCGGTGCTGGGTTGTGGCTGAGACAAGCGACGTGCGTCAGAGCGGCGGTCACTGCTATCTTGAGTTGGTGCAGAAGGATGCACAGACGGGGCAGACGCTTGCCCGTATGCGTGGCATTGTCTGGGCGAGTGTGTATGCCCGTCTGCGTTGTGAGTTTGAGAGAGCCACGGGGCAGCCGTTTGCGTCGGGAATGAATGTGATGGTTGAGGTCAGTGCCAATTTCCATGAGCAGTACGGGCTGTCGGTGGTGATAACCGGCATCAATCCCACTTATACGCTCGGCGACATGGCCCGTCAGCGCCTAGAGATACTCAACCGGCTGAGGCGCGAGGGCATAATTGATATGAACAAGCAGTTGCCGTGGGCCGACGTCGCTCAGCGTGTCGCTGTGATTTCTGCCGCTGGCGCTGCCGGATATGGCGATTTTATGAATCAGCTTCACAACAACCCGTCGGGCATCAAGTTCTACACGTGTCTTTTCCCGGCGGTGATGCAGGGGCAGAGCACGGTGACGTCGGTCATCGCCGCTTTGGAGCGCATCAACGACTATGCCGATCTTTTCGACTGTGTGGTGATAATCCGTGGTGGCGGCTCGACGAGCGATTTGAATTCGTTCGACAACTATGACCTTGCTGCCAACGTAGCGCAGTTTCCGTTGCCGGTGATATGCGGCATCGGGCACGACCGCGACAATACGGTGGTCGACTCGGTGGCGTCGGTGAGGGTGAAGACGCCCACGGCTGCCGCAGAATGGCTGCTCGACCGAGCGCAGTCGGCTCTCGACCATGTCAACGCACTCACAGACATGGTGGTCGACTCTGCCACGCAGATGCTTTCGGGCGCGCGTCAGCAGCTGGCATATTTCACAAGCGGCATTCCGTTGATGGCTGATAATATTGTGGTGCGCCACCGCGCACGTCTGCAGCAGATTGCCGCGGCGATACCTGTTGTGGCGGCACGGCGCATCGACGGCGCGGGCAAGGATTTGGCGTTTGCCTCACAACGGGTGGCAATGGCGGCACGGCAGTGTGTGGCTAACGAGCGGCAGCGTGTGACGGGGCTTGAGAAGCAGGTCGAGCTGCTGTCGCCCGACCGCGTGTTGCGCCGTGGCTATTCGCTGACGCTTCGCGACGGACATGTGGTCACCTCTGCCTCGTCGCTCCGTGCCGGCGACAGTCTCGTCACCCGCTTTGCCGACGGCGAGCGAACGTCGGTGGTGGAGTGAGGTCCTTGAAGAAAAAAGTTGATTGTAAATGGATTAAATATAATGCTATGAAGCTTGAAAAAGGGATATATGAAAATTTGATAGACAGCAAATTGGCTGCCGACATAAAAGTTAGTGAAGAGAATGGACTGATTTGCAGCAAAGATGCGATGGATTCTGCGGAATCGTCAAGGATGCTTGCAGAATATCTTGCGGAGGCAGTCAGAAGAAAATTGGATGACAGCGAAAAGTCGTTGGAGGATAAAAAAGATTTGGTTAATGCAATCCTTGATACGGAAATCTTTGCTGGCGACAAATCTGCGATTGTAGAGACCAATCTTCTTACGGAAGTCATGGACAGGCGGGAAGCGGCAGAGCGTAAAGCTGTCAAGAGGGAGGCGCTTCGGCCGCGCACGGGTTTCCGTGTCAGCAATCTTTTCACGGGAGGGCAATCGGCTGTGCAACTTGGACAAGAGATTGTCAGAGACATTGCATCCGCCGACAGAATATGCATTATTGTGTCGTTTCTTAGATTGTCGGGTATAAGGATGCTGCTTGAAGATTTAAGGCGGTTTTGTGAGGTTGATGGACATAGACTGCAGATAATAACGACTACTTATTGTGGGATAACAGAGGCAAAGGCGGTGGAGCAACTGGCGTCATTGCCAAATACGGAGATAAGGATTTCCTATAACACCGAGATAGAGCGGTTGCATGCCAAGGCTTATATTTTTGTCAGAAATTCAGGCTTGAGCACGGCTTATATAGGGTCATCAAATCTCTCCAAGTCGGCTCAGACAGATGGCTTGGAGTGGAATCTAAGGGTGACGAATGTAGAAAATCCGCATATCATCAAATCTGCTCTTGCCACATTTGATATGTATTGGAACAGTGAAAATTTTGAGGATTTCGGAATTGGAGGAATTGAGAAATTCAACAGAGAGTTGAAGAGACAACGTGATGCCAAAGATCCGCAAAAGCAGTTTGAGATGTTTAATCGTTATCAAGTGCTTCCGCATCAGAAACAAATACTTGACCGACTGCAGGTGGAACGTGAGGAGAACGATATTTGGCGCAATCTGGTTGTTGCGGCTACGGGAACAGGAAAGACTGTAGTTGCGGCATTCGACTATAAGCGTTTCCACGAACACAACCGCAATAGAAGCCGATTGTTGTTTGTGGCTCATCGTAAAGAGATTTTGAAACAGTCGGAACGTACATTCCGGAGCGTGATGTGTGACCAGAACTTCGGAGAACGATGGGATGGGGAGTCTAAACCTGTCGCAGGTCTGGATCATTTGTTTATTTCGATAACAATGCTGAATAACCGGATGGACGACACGTTCAAAGAATTAGGCGCCGATTATTATGACTATATAGTTATTGACGAGGTGCATCATGCCGCGGCCGACAGTTATAAGAATATAATCTCGTTCTTTAAACCGAAAATTCTTCTCGGACTTACGGCTACACCGGAGAGAATGGACGGTCAAAGTTTGTTGCCGGATTTCGGAGGCAGGATAAGTGCTGAAATCCGTCTGCCACAGGCTCTTGACGAGGGTTTGCTGACACCGTTCCAATATTTCTGTATTTCGGACACTGTGGATTTGAGAGAAGATGGATTGATGCGTGGCGACAAGCTGATTGTCGATAAGCTTAGCGACAAACTGTGTGACGGGGAGCGTGTGAACTTGATAGTTAAGACACTGGGACGGTATCTGCCCGACGAACATAATTGCCGGGCATTGTGTTTCTGCTCCGACAAGAGGCATGCACAATTCATGGCGGAGCGATTCGCGGAAAATGGGCTGCGGTCGGGATGCCTGACATCGGATGTAAGTGCGGAAGAGCGGGTAAGGCTCAATTATGCCATACAAAAAGGTGAAATCAACTATCTGTTTGTGGTCGACATATTCAATGAGGGTGTTGATATCCCGGAAATCGACACTGTGCTGTTTCTGCGTCCAACCGACAGTTTGACGGTGTTTCTACAGCAATTGGGACGAGGCTTGCGCTTGTGTGAGAGCAAGGACTGTCTGACGGTGTTCGACTTTGTCGCTCAAATGAACAGGCGTTATGATTTCTCTGAAAAATTCAGAGCTCTGTCGCTTCAAAAAAAGGCTGACGTTAAAAAGCAGATTCAGGAAAACTTCCCGGATTTACCGCATGGCTGTGCTATTTTTATGGAGCGCAAAGCTCGGGAATACGTTTTGCAAAATATTCAGAAGGCAACGTTCCGTAAAAACATATTGATTGATATGTTGAGAAAGTGTGATGGCACACCGACTATATCTGAGTTTCTGAAGGACAATAGCTTTGATGTCCGAGTGCTGTATAATAAGAATTGCTGGACAAAAATTAAAAAGGAGGCGGGAAAATGTACTTATGACGAAGACCGTCTGACCAAATTGTTTGAAAAGGGGATAGGGCGATTGACGCATATTAACTCTGCTTCCCAAATCCGATTTATCCGTAGGTTCTTGAACGACGGCTGCAGCTGGCAGATGTCGGATAGAGAACGCTGTTTCGCCACGATGTTTTATTATGCGTTGTTTCAAGAACCTGTCAAGAATCTTGGATTCGGAAATATGCAGGAGGCGCTTGAGACGATAAGAAATTATCCGTTGTTCGTTCAAGAAATAAGGGAGCTGACCGACTATATTATGGAAAACCTTGAATTCCGGACATCTGTGCTCAGCGAAGCTTATCCATCAGCTCTTGAATTGCATGGTTGCTACAGCCGTGAGGAGATATTCATTATATTTGGCCTGCAGGATGAAAACAAGCAGAGGAAAGGTCATGTGGCAGGATTGCAATATGTGGAGGACTGCGATACGGAGTTGTTTTTTGTCACGCTCAACAAATCAGATAAAGATTTCTCGCCAACGACCCAGTATGACGACTACTTTATCAGTGCCGACAGATTCCATTGGCAGTCGCAGAATCGGGATTCACATGGGAACAGAGGCGACCGTTATGTCCACAACAACGGACGGCGCTTTATGCTGTTTGTAAGGGAGAACAAGCGCGACGGTTTCGGCAACACTTCTCCGTATTACTGTATGGGCATGCTCAACTATCTTGACTCATATGGCGATTTCCCGATGAACATACGCTGGCAGTTGGAACAGCCAGCGTTGCCGCAATTCATCAAGGCTGTATAAGCAGTGCTATCTCCTGGGCGCATGGGGTTATCTGACGATGACTTTGGTGGTGCCGAAGATGTAGAGCCCGGGCTGGAAGTCGCTGTATGTGGCAATGCCGGGCTGCACGTCAAGGATGCGGTAGAGTTGACCCGCTACCGTTACCACATTCAGTCTTGTTGCCATCGTGCTCTCGATGCGCACGCGCTGGTTGCCGATTGCGCGGACGGTTATATGGTCTTCTGTCTGTGTGTCATCCTCGTTCTCTTCCATGTCGGGCATAATGTTGTCGGCATTCTGTTCGGCGATGTTGATCACCGAAGTGTAGTCGTAACGGGCGTTTGACCTCGTTGCCGTCGGCGACATATATGTGCGGAACGGCGTCACTGTCGACAGCGATGAAGCATCGTCGAAAGCCGTGCCGCTGTCGTTCATTCCATACACATTGCCGTTGCTCACATTGATGGCGGAGAAAGTGCCGAGATGAGAGTATTTTCCGCCTACCATAGTTGCCATGCCTTTTGTGATTGGGATTGTTATTGCGCTGTACGACGTGTCGCCGGTGTGGTTGTCGCCGTAGGCGTTGAATGTCACGGTCTGAGCGTCTTCCCAAGTCCCGAAAATATCGTTGTAGAACGCACTTGAGAGGTCGAACTCATAGTAGCGCGCACCAGGGAAGCGCACGATGTAGGGCACTTCGCCTGCAAGACGCAGGTAGTCGGGGTAATTGTGGGCTGTCGCATAGTATGGGTTGGCATACTGGTTGTAGAGTTTGTCGGCGTAGTTGTCGATGAAGAACGTATTCGCGAAAGTGTAGGAGACACCATTTGTCAAGGCATTGCCCGAAGCGTCGGTAGGGGAGAACAAGGCTGCACCAGGACGTTGGAACACTGCCGACGGCACATTTCCCTCGGTGGCAATCGACGTCAGTCCGCGTAGCCAATATTCATGGTGTAGCGAGTGGATGTTCTGACTTGGGTTGTCGGTTTCCGTGTCCGACGGCGAGCCGTAGAAATGCGTTATCTCGCCGTTGAGCGACGCGGCGACCTTGTCGACGGTAAACGGCAGACAGATGCCTTCCCATGCGCCTTTGCTGTCCTCGGCATAGTGCAATGGCCGGCGCACATACCATGCGCGGTCGTTGACGTTGAAGGCGATGGGCACGCAGAGATTGTTGTTGTTGCAAGTCTCTCCATCTCCGTTCTCGTTGTCGGGAGTGCGCTCCACGAGGTGTAACAGAGTGGTGCTGTAGCCGTCGATGCCTTTGGTTATATGGTGTCCGTTTATCAAAGCCTCTCTTGTAGTCTCGTTGTAGTTGAGAGCTTTTTCCACCACGTCGTAGGCCTCGTTGCCTGTTGCCTCGTCATTATCGGCGGTGTAGACAAGTAGATTCTGCGTTATGCCGGCGTCTTCTTTCACAACGAAGTCGTTGAAACGGCTGGCGTTGTCGTCCATAGGAGGGTAGAAGATGCCACCGACTGTTTCCGTCGCTGCAGGAAGGTCGTGCAGGCAAGTGAAGTCGACAGCCGTGGTCGCGGAATCGTGCACGTAGGTGCTCATAGTGATTGAGCCATTGTTGTAGGCGTTGTAGTGGAACGCGTCGAGCGACGTATCGCCGTAGTAGGCGGCGGTGCGGTACACGCGGTTGCTCATATAGCTGTTCTGGTGCGAAGCGATATCGCATGGGTAGTTGTCGGGGTTGTGCTGAAGCGACTGTCCCCAGAAGAGGAAGTCGTTCATCGGCTCGGTGCCGCTGTTGTTGGCGTTGAACAGAGGCGTGTAGACAACAGGCATCGGGATGCTGCCGTCGGCGTTGTATTTTACGCGCGGCGCGTCGAGCGGATGCGTCTTGTCGTGACGGGTCTCCACCTGTTCGTAGTTGGGGGTGTCGCCACCCTTTCCGATACGCAGATATGTGATGCCGGTGTTTTTGCCGGTGATGGCATCCGTGCGGCACGCATACTGATAGTCGCCGTTGGCATAGTAGGCTGACACGTATTTCAGAATCTCGTTGTCGGCGTCAGCCTCAGTGCTTGATGTTGTCGCCGCGTCGCGGTGGCGAGCGCGTAGATAATACTCGTTGAGGTCGTATGCCACCCGTCCAAGTCGGAAATCCTCCGTGGTGTAGCCCTTGTCGGGAGATCCGTCCCAGCGATAGACCACAGGCGTCGATCCGCTTTTGCCCGATGCCGGCGCATACTCGAAGCAGCAGTGGTAGTTTCCGATTTTGCCGTCGGCAGTCAAGTTGGATATTTTTCCGGAAGCAAGTCCGAAGTTATAAATATTGCCAGAGCTTTCGATGTTGTTGAAAAGAGATTTTCCCGAAGGGATGCCGCTGATCACGTGACCGTCGCCATGCAGTATTCCCGCGAAGTCGGAAATGTAGTATCCGCCCTTGTCGGTTGCTTCCAGAGCAATGTCGTTCTGCAGGAAGAACTGAGCTTTTGCGCCATAGCGCGGAGCGTTGCTGTCAGTTCCGATAGAGTCGACGAAAGCGACAAATGCAGAGAGGTCGCTCTTGTCGGAAATGTAGATTCGCGGTTCCGGCAACGGGTCTGATTCCGTAGTGTCAAGGCTTTCCTCATTGACGCGGGTTATCGCCTCGGCAAGATGCAGGTTTATTCCAGCCTTGTGGGGATCCATGCGGTGGTAGTTGTGCACGACAAACTTGTCGGCGTCGTGCATGCCCACCTCCAGGATGTCGTTGAGTCCCGTTATCGAGACACCGAGTTGAATGCCGTAGCCGTTCATATAGTAATAAACAGGGACGTCGAGAAGGTCGTCGGTCTTGTCGTAGTGACAGCCCGCAAACAGACCTTTGCCATTTTCATCGGCTTGGTTGAAAGTGTCGTAGCCTGTTGCCACGTTGTTGCTGATATTTTCTTTAGTCCACGGCGTGGTGTCTTTAAACTCCCACTTGCCGTCGGCTCCCATTTGCCGCTTTCCGATGCGCCAGTAGTAGCCGTTGACCGCAAACGACTGGTCTGCGCTGACCACGATGTTGTCTTTGGTTACGCGCACCATCTCGCCCGGCAGCGCGCAGTTTCCGATAGTGATTTGTCCGCTGACGGTTGGACCCTGCACATATTCGATTGTCAGATAGATTGTGTAGGTGTATTCGCGCGGAACGTAGTATACCGTCGGGTTGCTCTCGTCGATTATTACATCGGAGATGTTTTCAACCTTTTCATACTTTTTGTTGACGGTGTTGTATGTGAAGAGGTCGTCAATCTTCACAAACTCTTCGGTCTGAGGCTGGTAGTAGGTGTTGTCGGCGTCGAGGCTGCCCGATTCCACCAGCTCGTAGCCTGTTGCGGTCTTCTTGTAGAATTTACCTGTGTTGGTGTATATCGGCTTGTTGTCGGTCTCACTGACATATTCCTCGTAGGCTGGCGCCTTCAGCACGAGCGTTGCCATACTCTTTCTGCCGAGGTGCTTGTCGAAGTAGTCGGGCTCAACGTAGTTTGTGTTGTCGACCATGTCCACCAGACGGAACGAAATCTTGGCATCCTCCTTCAGCCCTGCGGGCAGCGAGTTGTTGAAAAGGGTGGCTTCGTCGTCGCCCTTTTCTCTCATCGACAGCAGTGCGGCAAAGCCTTTCGACGCCTTGTCGGGATCGTCGATGGAGGTTGCGCCTGAGAAGTTGTTGCTCTCCGCGCCGCCGACATATAGTTTGTAGCCTCCGGCAACCGCGTCGGAATAGTATGTCTTGTCGGTTTCGTCGGTCTCGGTTCCTGTGAGATAGTTTCGATATTCCAGGTCGCTTGAGTATTGGCTCTTGTCGTCGGGATGGCCGCTGCGCATCTTCCAGTTGAAGATGCTTATAGGCTGGGTGCTCTTCAATCCGGCGAGAACGGTGAGTCCGTCCTTGTTGTCGCTGTCGAATTCGAGTGGATTCTCTTTCGACGACTTGAACGTGTATCCGGAGATGTTGACATTGTAGTAATAATGGAATCCGGTGACATACCAATAGTGAACCTTCACGTCATCGACCGTCTTGTCCGATCCGGGCGCGGTTATGGCATGGTATCCTGTCGGGAAACAGTCGTCGACGATGTATCGGCCCTTGTGGTATGGGAACACAAAGTTGCCGGTGGTCTCGAGGAAGTCCTCCTCGTGGGAGTCGCCGTCATGCCGCTTGTGATTGTTGTCGGCATACACATAGCCGCCGCCCTCGTCCTCGCGGACGTTGATAAGGTTCATTTCCACAACGCCGTAGATTGGGCCGTACAATTTGTTTTCCACCACTTTTTTGCGGTCGGAGTCGTATGTTTCATGACAAAGCTGAATCTTTATGGCATATCCCGAAGCGATGCCGATCATGTTCATCGCCGTTCCGTCGTTTCGTTTCTGGAACTCTCCGAACGGATCCTCGGCGTCTTCCTTGTCCTTGTTGGCGTTATAGTCATCGATGTAGTGCTGCTTGACGCCCTGGTACGACATTCCGGCAAAGGCAGTGTTGTCGGTAGAGGCGGCGGCAAGCTGACCGTTGCGGTTGCGCCACATCCCGCTGTTGAAATCCACATTCGACGTGATTGCGCTTACATAGAGGATATTGTTTGAGAATCCCATGTAATTGCGGGCTTTCGTGCTGTATCTGAAGTCCGTGTTGTTGTCGGGCTTCGCTTCCAGATTTCCATTGCTGTCAAATCGGATGTCGTTTGCCACCATCTTGATTTCTCCGACACGGGCGATGGAGTAGGGCGTCTTGTCGACATTGTTAACCGTATAGTCGCGGGCGCCGAGCAGCGAGAAGCAGTTGTCCTCCAGGCGGATGATGTCGAGCCGCTGGAATGTGTTCAGAATCTTCGGATTGTCGATGGTGTGTCCGGCAAATCCATATCCTGTCAGGTCGGCGCTGCGGAAACCCTGGGCATACGACAGGTGTCCGTCGCCGAAGATGCCTCCCTCGCTGTCGTATTCGTAAAACTCATTTTCTCTGATTCCCTCAAGTCCCGACGGCGGCGTTGCGCCCGATTTGAAGAAATATTTGTCCTGCAGCGAAATGTAGCGGTATGTGTATATGCCGTTGGCGGCATCGTCGTCGCTGGCATAGTGCTTGTAGTAATAGCCGTATAGGTCGGTGCCGTCGGGCAGTTGCACCGGTCTGATGTCCTGGTGGGAGATGGTGATATGTTCACTGTCCTTGTTGTCGCCGACAAGTACAAGCGTGTTGCCGCAGAATCCAGCCGTAGAGCCGCCGGGCAACAAGTTAAGATCATCGCCGTTGCCGTTGGCGATTATGGCATAGTCGAGATTGTATTCGTCGGTTAGTTTCAGCACGGTTGTGTTGTTGGCTAATACCGAGCCTTGAGCCACCGAATATCCGCCGCCATAGACAGCCTCGTCAATGGTGATGTTGACGTTTCCCCAGCCCACCGACGGTGCGGCGGAAACTATCTTCTTGAAGTAGTGGGCGCGGTTTGCGTCGGTAATCGTGTCGCGCATACCGTTGCCGTTGTCGATAGCCACGATGTCTTCGTAGACGCCCTGCGATATCCACTCGTCATTAAGCAGATATATGTGCTGCTTGATGGCAGGTGTCTTTTCCTTTCCGTTGTCGTTCTCAACTCCAAGATTCTTCCGGTCGGCGCGTTTAAGCTCATATCTGCCTCGGACATGGTTTTGGCGGTTGGTCGAGTAGTAGGTTGGATATCCCACAATCACCTGAGTGGAGCCATACACATAGCCCGAATATGAGCCGCCCGTGACGGCGCGGAATATGTGGCCGTTGAGTATCTTGATAGTCGAGTAGCCCACCACGTTGCCCTGTTGGCCTCCGCCGTAGACGAAGTTGGCAGAGACGCCCAGACCTTCCGGATTGCTGTCGGGGTCGACCACGCCGCAAGGCAGAAACTTGTTGCCGTCCATTTTTGGCTCGGAGCATTTCACCGATTCGCCGATTGTCACGTTTGCGATTCCGTAGATGTAGCTTTCCATACCGTATCCGGCACCGTAAACGTTGAGTGCGGAATATTCGGCAGACTTGACCAGCAGCTCGTTCGACTTCTCCAGTTTGTCCTTGTCCTTTCCAGCCAGCATGTCGCTCTGCAGGTTGATGAGGACGTCGCCAACGATTGTTCCGCTCTTGAAGCATCCGCCATACACATTTCCGCCGACGTATGCGCCGTTTTTCTCTTTAGGCATAAACTTGTTGCGGATGTTGAGTTTGATGAACGGATATTCAGAGTCGGCATCGCCGAGCAGATATCCGCCCATGTGCTTGGCCTTGCCTTTGTAGTCGTAGTTGGTGTTGTTGCAACCGCCCACAATCTTGTCGGTTATAGTCAGTCCCTCAGGGAATGTGTATTCAAGCACATTTCCGATTTTTCCGCTTGTCTTCGGCATAACGTTCATATTACCGCGGTTTCCGCCGCAGCAGAACGTGCCGATTACGCAGTCGGTCAGCCCCTCTCCGGTCTCGCTGCCGTTCCATTTGAGCGAGCCTTGTATGTTGGTCTCCACCGGTTGGAAGTAGAGGTCGAGTAGGTACGGATACACAATCGGACGTTTGCTTTTTTCCGTAGGGAGATACACTGTGCTGATGTTTGCGTTTTCGGAGTCGTTGATCCAGTCGATAGGCTCAGCAAAATCCAGCTCCTGAGTGTAGTCGTTGATGTCGCCGTTGAGTTTCTGGAACATATTCATGAAGTCGTTGTCCTCCGACTTCACAAACAGCTCCTCGCCGTTGCATCCCATAAACACGCCGCCGATACGTACGTGGTTCCCGATGTTGACGCTGATGTCGCCGACAGAATTGTCGGTATCTTCCGACGCCCCGTAGGCAAGCAGTTTCTGCACGGTTGCTGAGTTGCCGCCGCCATACACGTTTCCGTCGATGCGTACCGTGTCGGATGTCGACACACCTTGGATGTTGATGCTCACTTTGTTGGTCAGCGGACGCCATGAGTTGATGTTCACCATCTTCACCGCGTCGCTTGTGGCTCTGGACTGCGTCATGTTCTCGCGCATAGGCACGGTGTAGACCAACGGCACCGTCTCGGAGTCGGGGTCGTTGGGATTGATGGGATAATACTCGTTGACCGTCACATTCTTGTTTCCGTTTCGGTCGGTGGCATACAGGTAGTTTCCGTTGCCTGCGCCATACACGTCGCCAAACAGATGGCCGCCGTAGATGTTGATGGTGGTTCCTGTGCCGCCGTTGTCCATGAAGTAGCCATTCTTGTTCAGTCCCACGTTGACATATCCCGACACGTCGTTGCCGCCATACACGTTGCCATGGATGAAAATGTCGGCATTGCTGTAGGTATGGGGACTTGTAGCCGGCTTGTTGTCGCCAATTCTCACAGTCGTGCTCTTAAGCACATCGCCCATAAATCCGCCTCCGAAAATGTCGTGGCAGTCGATGGCCTTCAGCTCCACGTCTGTTGAGTTGACGGAACTGTAGGTGCCTCCTCCGAACACACGACGGCAGAATACGCCACCGGAGCCCACGATGTGCGTGTCGCCGACCACTTTGCCGGAATATCCGCCACCGATGATGTCCATCACCGAGTAGCCGTTGAAAAAGTGCTTGTATTCCTCGCCTTTCACGATGTCGATGCCTTCGAGGATGCTTCCTCGTCCTTCCATTTCCACGTTCACATACGTGTCGCCCATCACGATGGCATTTTCGCCGAATCCTCCGCCGAACACGCTGAATTGCGGTGTGCCGATTTTTTCGTAGATTTCTTTCCACTCAATGCTTTCAAAGAAATTCTTGCCGGTGTCACGTCCAGCCACCATTTCTGTGCTGTTGTAAAGGAGTCCCTTTGTCATGGTGAGATAGGAGTTGTTGCCCACAACGCATGCTATGTTTCCGCCACCGTAAATATTGTGGTCCACTTTGAACTTACGTGCTTTAGGGTCGTACTGCGGAGAGTAAATCGTTCCGTCTACGATGCTGGCAGGGCTCCATGTGCGTGCCTGCACATCCCATAATGCATGTGCCTGCACGTTGCCTCCAAGAATCAGCAGGTTGGTGTTGCCGGTTACGTCGGCAGATGTCACCGCCACGCTTTCGCTGCCATTCTCAGTAATGGTTTCGACGCTTCCCAGACCACCTCCGTGAGCGCTTTGTCCAAACCATCCGTCGTAGATTGTCAGCAGGGTGTTGCCATACACTGTGCCGTTCTGGCAGCCGCCATAGAAGCGTTCCATGAGAGTGGGGTAGTTGTCGATGTCAACGGGATGCGCCATGTTGGCGTCATCGTTTGGAGAGAGATATTCTTTCGTTGCGTCGTCCCAATAGGGGTAGTGCATCACCGGGCGGTCGATGATGAGGCACGAGTTGCCGTAAACGCCTCCGAGACTCTTGCTGTCGGCACACTCCCTGACAGAACGTCCTCTGCCGCCTGCAAACACCTGCGACATCAAGGATCCGCCACGGATGTTTACGAGAGTGGTGCGGTTTGTCGGGGATAGATAGTTGTCGCGGGTGAACACCGCAGCGTCGGCTTTTTTGCTGCCTACATTCGCCAAGTCACCGCCGCCGTAGACTCTGCCGAATATCAATGTGCGTTCAATCAGTCCGAGGCCATTACGGTATTTGAACATTTTGCCATAGATGTGCACTTCGGTTTTCTCTACATGCGCCATGTCTGGGAAATCGATGAATCCGCCGTTCTTTTTTACAGACTCCACACCGGAACCTCCACCATAGACACTATGGTTGACATCGCCTCCTTTGATGAAAACCATCGACTTGCCTTTCACCGAACCGAAGTCGTAGCCGCTGCCGCTGGAGAAGTCGCCGTAGGGCAGCGCTCCCAAACCAGCGCCAAAGATGTCGTGGCAGCCAAGTTGGCAGTCGGTTTCCACGTATGTGTTGCCAGTGACATATCCTGAATATCCGCCGCCATGAATCTGAAGCAGCACGAGTCCGGGCTCACCGATTTTCCAAGACAGACGGCTGATGTGGTAACGGCGGAATATGTTTGGATCGCTCTCGCCGCCATCATAACTTCCGAAATAGAGTTTCTTGTCTTCCTTCGACAACTTGAGATAGTCGTTGTAGATGTCATCTTCAAGGTCGAGATATGTTTTAAAGTCTTTGTTTTGATAGAGATAGCGGTATTTTATGCCGTTGATTGTTAATAAGCCGTCGTCGTCAAATTTTGCTCCTGGCTGCGCATAGACTTCGGTCTTTCCGACAGAAGTGTTGACACCATACCCCGCGCCAAACAATGAGAATGAAGGGTTGGAAACGTATATGCTGTTCAGGAACCAGCAGAGCCCCTGCAGAGTGGTGTTTTCAAACATACTGATGGTTTTCCCCTTTGAGTCCTTTATGTCGTCGAGGGGGGAGTGGTTGATTATGACCACTGATTTGCCTGTGTTGGCAACAGAGGCGGAGCCGACATGGCAAGCCCTGTTTCCTCCGCCAAAGATGTTGTAGCTGTTGGTGAAGGTGAATCTGTCCAGATCGAAGAATTTCTTAGTGTTCTCATTGTTTCTGATACGGTCGATGGCATTCTGTGCAAGAGGGTCGCCGATGTTGTCTAACGACGTTGCCCTGTCAATGGCATAGGCAATCTTTCGGAATTCGTTATGGTCGCTGCAGATGGGGCTGCTGTCAGACTCGGCGTCAATCCATGTCGTGATGTTGCCGTTGCTGTCTGCTTTGCGGTTCCATATCCATGAACCTCCGTCGATTTGCACCTTTGTGTTGCCAAGGATGTCGGCATACGTGCCGGTGTCGGCTATGTCCTTCTTGCCGAGCACCTCCTTGTCGACAGTCAGCTCGCTGTCGATGTCAATGTCGCCATATCCTCCGCCATACACGTTCTTGCCCAGCATTCCGCCCTCGATGTGCACAAGCGTGTTGCCGTCGACCGTTCCGTATTCGCAACCGCCGTAGATGTCGCCCCAAACGCATGGCACCACATTGTCGATGCCGCTGTCAACGCCCGGATTGCTGTTGACAATGTGCACAAGAGTGTTGCCGTTGATGCGGCCGATGTTGTAGTATTGGTTTGCCTCAGCCTTTTTGCAGCCCACTCCTCCGCCATACACGTTTCCAAAAATGTTGCCGCCGCGGATGTTGACAAACGACCGGTAGCCACCGGCACTGTAGCTGATAAACGAGCCGTCGGTCTGGTTGAGCGTCGAAGCGCTTGTCAGCAAGTCGGGCGAGTAGTAGTCGGAAGGTTTCACTTCTTGGAAAATGCCCACATTGGCATTGTCGCCGCCGCCGTACACGTTGCCGTAGATGTTGGCGTCGTCGGCAACCTCCACCATGGTTGTGCCGATGACACGCGCCACGGTTATGAAGTGGGTTGAAGAGGCTGTCTTAGGCTCCAGTCCGGCACTTCCTCCAAACACGTCGCCATGGGTGAAGGCACCGCGCATATATACCTCCGTGTTGCCGCCAATCTGACCTGTGGTGTTGTCCTCGGTCGACGCGATGTCGCCGAAGCCTCCGCCAAACACACGGCGGATAAACGTTTTTCCGTCGACAGTGACTTTGGTGTTGCCAGCCACAGTGCCGGCATATCCGCCGCCCAACACAGCCCATACGGTGAAGTTGGGCACTCCCATTGAATTGTCGAACGAAGGGGCGTTTGGGTCAATATTGCCGTCGTGGCCAGGGCCGTTTTTGCCATAGTCGCCGTCAACGTTGACGGTTACATCGGTGCTGCCAACGGTCGTCAGCCGTCCGTATCCGCCGCCGAAGACGCTGAAGTGAGGATTCTCGTTGTCGGTGTATGACTGTTTCCATTCGTCGGTTATCAGCAGTTCGTAAGGCGTCATGCCTTTCTGCATCATCACGGTGGCAAGGCCGGTGCCGTCGGCAGGGGTTGTTGTCACATTGCCGTCGGCGTCTTTGTATGTGCCCACGTTGCAGGCAAGATTGCCGCCGCCATAGATGTTGTGGGGATTCAGGAACTTGCCGTCGGCATAGAATTTTGATTTTTCGTATACAGTGTCCTCCGTGGCAGGCTCGTCGCCGGCGTTGTCGATGTCGGGGTCCCAAATGTAGAATATGTTATCAACCGGATCCCACATCTTGAACCATATCACATTGATCGAGAAGCTGTCGTCAATCGGACCGTGGCCTGCGCTTTGTGTGCCGCCCTCGTCCTGCGCCAGGGTCACGTTGGTGTTGCCGAGCACGTCGGCTGAAGTGACTGTGCCGTCGGTGATGTCGCCGTTTCCGCCTCCGAACACCTGACCGGCGATGTTTCCGGCATAAATGTTGACATACGTGTCGTTGGCAACCTGAGCAAGATTGCCGCCTCCGAAGATGTCGCCGTAAATGAAAGGAGCCTGCTGTGTGCTGCCCGCGAACGACACGTTGGCGTTGCCGGCAACCAGACCCACCAGCTCAGGATGCTGCGTGAAGCCGTCGCCGGCGGCAAACGCTTGCGAGGCAGGGCGCAGACGGCGTCCGTTGCCGCCGGCAAACACCGAGCCACGGATGTCGGCGCTGTCGCCGATCACGACGTTTGTGGCGTTGCCGTCAAATTCTACAATCGCCATATCGCCTCCGCCATAGATGTTTTTGTAGAAAGTGCCGCCCATGATGTTCACGCTCGACTGTCCGTAGAGGCGAGCCATGTCGGAAAGCGTCTCGACGTTGGAAGTGCCCATCTCCTTGGCGTCAGCCACACCGTATCCGCCGCCGAACACCGGGCAGTAGAAAATGCCGCCATTGATGTTCAGCTCCACGTTGCCATAGGTCTTGCCGAGGGCTTTGTAGTCGCCGGAATTGCCGCCGTAGGGGTTCTGCGAATAGAAAAAGTTAGTGCCACGTCCGCCGGCGAAAATGCCGTTGGTGCAATGAAACTCACCGCCGTTGATGGTGATCGACGCCACTGTGGCGCCAACCTTTCCGTAGACATTGCCTCCGCATACGTTTGGAGTGGCGGCGGTGCTCGACCATAAGCCTTTGCTCATAAAACCGCTTCCTCCGCCATAGATACCGTCGATAGGGTCGGTGGTAGAGCCGAACTCTCCACCGTTGATTACAATCTTGGTGTTGGTGTTGGTTGGGTCGACATCTGTGAACGACTCGAAATCATCGTTGTTGTAGCAGTGATACGTCACCAGACGGTCTTTTGCAACGGCATACGGACCGTAGAGCATAACGTCGCCCGATTCATTCCAATAGGCGATGCTTTTATCGGGAGTGTGGCTGTCGGCATTGTCGTCGCCTTCGCCGATGCCGTTCATACCGCCTGCGCCAGCACCGTAGATTCCGCAGAAGATGTTGTCTTTCTTAGTGTTGCCGGCAGGCAGAATCTCGAATAAGCCGCCGTTGATGGTTATTGTGCTGTAGCCATAGAACGGGTTGTTGACAATCACGTTGCCGGTGTGTCCACGACCGGTGCTGCCGCCATACATCTCGGTGACAATAACACGGTTGTCAATCCATTCGTCGTTGTTGTGTTTTGAAGACGCCGGGTCGAGCAAGATGTTTGCACGTCCCATATAGGTGTTGTTTGGCACGTAGTAGTCAGTGCCGTTGTAGGGGAGGATGAAGTCGCGCTGCGCACCCAGCGAACCGTTTACGACACGCGCCACCTTTCCGCTTCTGATTATTATGTCGACATCCGCATACATGGCACCCTCGTGGCTTCCGGCGAGAATGATACCGGCATCGTAGTCGCTCTTGCGTTTGCTTGTTTCTCCCTTGATTCCCCTTTCCGGGTTGTGGGCATCGTTCCATTTGCGGTCGATGTCCATCTCGATTGTGCACTTTATCGGCAAGTTTGGAGTTCCCATCACTCCATTGTAGTCTTTCTCAGACGATGTCTGACGACCGCCCGCGCTGATTGCGGAGTAAAAACCGGATTTGATTGATATTTTGAAACCCTCCTTGCCGTGAGGCATCGACTGCTCGAAATCGGAGATGCTCTTCTTGTTGCTCAGCGGAAAGAAACGTCCGTCGTTGTTGAAACCGCCGAATATGTGGAATGCAGTGGTCACCGCGCCGTCGATGGTGCCGTAGTCAGGCGAGTTCTGCCCGAAACCGGTCATCTGTATGCCTTCGCCCATCTCAAGGTTGTTGTACTGGCAGTAGATAATCTTGTAGAAATCGCCGCCGTTGTTTGTGACAGGGTCGTTGTTGAATGTGATGTATTCAAATCGGGTGTCGCCCCAGATCGGCAGACCCTTTTCGGCACCATAAATCTCGATAGTGCCTTTGTAGTCGGTGCCGTCCCAGTCGCCCGTGATGGTGGCGTTGCGGAAAAGAGTGGACTCTCCCTTTGCTTTAGCCCATTCGTCAAACTTCAGCATGCTTTTGCCTCTGTTGTTGCTGGTTATGTTGAAACCCGTGTATTGACTGTTGGTCACGTCGGCATGGCTTGTGCCCATCAGCACGATGATGTTTTCATCCCAAGTACCCGTCTTGGCGAGCTTGCTGTAGGCGCCTTTCCACGTCTTCATTGCCTGTGTCGGGGAGTAGCCCCACTCCTCGTCGTCGTTGTCTTCGCCCTGTGCGTAGGTTGTGCCGTTGATGCTCACCGCCTCAGGACATAGGTACACCACGATAGTCACTTTGATGTTTTTGTGGAAAATGATGTTGCCACCGCTCTTTACGGTAACCGTACAGTTGTATTGGTCCTTGTTGGTGGCAGTTTCCGGGCGTACAAACTCGTTGGACGTTTCCGACAGCAAGGTTTCTTTGTTGTGCCATTCGTATGTGATGTCGAGCCCGAGTTCATCGTTTGTGAAATTCTCTTTCGTGTCGTTTTTCACATTTATGATGTATGTGCCGGGTTTGGTGTCGTAGTCGAGTTCGGCAGTGATGCCGATAGCCTCGACGAGTACGGTGTTGGTGCGCTGGCTGCCGTCGACGGTCATGGCGTAGACATACTGGGAGTAGGTTTGTCGAGGCAGGGTGAACGGGTTGCAGGCAGTGCTGTTTACCTGTTCACCCTCAGTGTTGTCGGTCGATGCATACCAGTTGTAGACATCGGAAGTGGTTTCTCCGTCTTCTGTTGTCACGGTGAGCACATCGCTCGTGCCGCGCTCCGCCTTCAGGGCAATCGAGCTGAAAGAGAACCGTTTGGAAGAGTTTGAATATAACCACGGCCTCTTGTCGAGGTTGTTTTGGTTGATGTACAGGTTGTTGAGCTCGGCAAACGTCTTTCCGAACGGCTCTCCTGTGGTTGCGTCGGTTGCCGAAATGTCTTTTTCAACGCCGTATTGATTGTAGGCGTAGGTGTCGGCAGCCTTGTTGGCAGGAGTGTAGTACCATGTGTCCTTCACCTTGTTGCAAAGTTGTCGGCGGCTATAAACGCCATCACGCTGGCTTTTTTGCATTGAGTGGTGTTGGCGCTTGTCTTCAAGCCGGCACCGTGCACATAGATGTTTCTCGGCCATACGACATAGCCTGTTTGGTTGGCAAGTTTGCTTGCCGCACCGAAACCGCATGAAATTGTCACTTGTCCTTCCACACCGTTGAGTGCCGCGTTCCGGAACACATCAATCTCCGTGTCTGCGGAGATGTTGAATATTCTCAGACTCACGAAGTTGTTCAGATATCCGGCTATACCTCCAATTCTGAATTTGGTCTTTGTGAGAAACTCTCGTTGTTGTCGGTGACTTTTGAGTTGCGGATTATGATGTTGCTGAGTTCCGCGTTCTGGGTCATGTCGGCAACCACAATGCCCATCTTTACCGTGTAGTTGGCGTTGTTGAGAGGCATGTGTGCCTCGAGCTTCTCTATTCGGGCGTTGTCGATGATGAGGTTTGTGACAGCCGCATATTCATTCTCGTTGTTGCCCTTGCCGTTGAGTCGGGCGAACAGACCCCACGAAGCCTCTTTGGCTGCGTTGAAGCTCCATTTGATGAGCAAGTTGCTGACGGAGTGCCCGTCGCCGTCAAACTTTCCGGCGAAGAAATGTCCGTCGGAAGCCTTCGCGATGCCTTGAGCTGTGCCGATAGGAGTCCACAGACCCTTGCTTAGGTCGATGTCCTTGGTGAGTTTGAAATATTTCTGAGAAAACATTTGTAGCTCGGTGCCGTTGTTCACTTCATGCGCCAGTCTTGCCAATTCCAAGTCGTTGCTGATGAGGTAGGGCTTTTCCTTAGAGCCGTCGCCCTCGGTGCCGTCGGGATATAGTTGGTAAGAGTCGGCATAGAAATGGTTGCCGTCGAAGTTCACGCCATAGGCTTTCGGCTCGATGCTGAAAGCGATGGTCTGCGATGTGTTGTCGGCAGACGTGATTGTCACATCGCCGCTCCGAGTCTTGTTGGTCAGCGGCAGCGTGATGGTCTGTCCGCTGTCGGAAATGCCATCGGTTACGCTCTTGGAGTCCACTGTCCAAGCGAAAGAGCTTCCGGCAGGGATGTCGGCGGAAACGATGGAATAAGCCACCGTGCCGTTTTTGAAATCCCATGAGGCTTTAATGTCGTTGCTGCTTAATCCTTGAGCCATGGTCAGATTGACTCCGGCAATCATAAGCATGAGCAGAGAGAAAAAAACTTGTGATATGCTATGTGTTGAATGTTTTCTCATTTTCCAAACACTTTATTGTCGTTATCTATTGTTAGTCTATCAATAATTGACCCGTATAGGCATCCTCGTCGGCAAGCACATACAGGTAGCGTGGCTGTATGAGGATGCGTATTGGGTTTATCATCGCAGTCTTGCCTGTTGTGAGGCTGCTGAAATTATCCTTGTTGATGGTTATCCCGGATGTTACGTCCTTTCGGGTGACGATGGTGGAACCGTCCTCCGCTATGAATTCCACGTCGTATTTGACGTTGATGACAGGCAGGAATTTGGCATCGGGTATGGTGTAGATGTCGGCACCCCATTGCGTGTAGCCGGCAGATGTGACAATGACGGTCTGGGTGTTGTCGTCGTAGTCCGCGGAGCCGTAGCCTTTGTAGGCAATAGGGAATGGTGTCTCTACAAACGACTGACGTTTGATGTCGCTCCATGTTATTGCAGAGGCAGACCAACTTTTTGATGTTGTATTCCAGACGTAGGAACGCGATATTGTGCACGATGTGGAGAAACTGCCTGAAAGCGTCACGCTCTTGATGCGGAAGTGGCGGATGGCGTTCATCTTGGTGCCGAGCATGAAGAGCAGCTTGTAGCCGGTGAGTGTCTGGTCGAATTTCAGACTGACCGTTCCGCCTCCGTTGCTATCGGAGATGGCTCCTTTGTTGCTCGGGACGGCGCAGATGATCGGCGCCGCCTTTGTGTCGTAGATTACCGGCACAGGGTTGCCGCCGTCGCTCATGGCGAACGGAAACGAGAGGGTATATGTGTTGTTGGCGGTGCGCAAAAGAGTGGCGCCGCCGGTATATGGCATATATGCGAAGAAGTCGAACGACGAAGCCTTGGTGTATTCAGTCCAGCGCTTCTTTGTCGCAGTGTCCCAGCCGTATGTCGCCACGTTGTAGGTGGCAGTTTCATTGTTGAATATGGTGTTTGCAGCCGACGCATAGCGTTTCGGCATGTCGTAGTATCCGAACGTGCCCATCGTTGCGGGATGGCGCGTAGGGTCGTAGGCCTCGTAGGGGTTGGCGCGTGTCGCTGTTTTCTGTGGTTGCGCCGAGAATGAGATGTATCCGTGGTTGTCGGCTTGCTGTATGGGCATGTCGGAACCCTCGCAGGCAGAAAGCGTTGCGAGAAGCGCGATAGCGGTTATTTTTGAGATATGTTTCATTCTTGTAGTCAATTCTTTTTACCAGTCTTCAGTGCCTGAGCCGTTGTTCTTTATGTCGGCACCGGGAAGCCATTGCTCCACCATCAAATCGTTGAAAGAGATGCTGTCGCCGGTGTCTGACAATTTGAAAATGTATGTGTATTGGCAGCCCGCCTTCCACTGCATGTATTGCGCCGGCACTGTAGCCGACACCGTTTTTCCGCCAATGTTGATGGTTATGGTGTATGCCCCCTGTTCGTAGGGGATGTTGGCGAGCGGCGGCACGTAGTACCATTTATTGTAGAGAGTAGGGTCTTTGAGGATGTGTATCTGGTCGCCAGCCTCCTCGTAGGGAGTGGTGAGAACCAGGAGTCCGGACGCATCAGCCGCTTCCGACTTCGACATCGTGAGAGTCGGAAATGTGCCGACCGGAATTCCGGTGAGCGGATAGGCGGCGTCGATGGTGCCGCGGAGAGGGGTGTCGGCATTTGCCGGGGTGTCGACGAAACGGCTGTCGCGGAACTTGATGTTGCTTATCGCAACCTCCTTTGTGCCGTCGGGATAGGTGAAACGGAAACGCACCTTTGCGATTATCGGCGCGAAAGTCAGAGTGACGCACGACCCGTATGCCGGCGACGTCGACGAAGGGGAGGCAAGCCAAAGGCGGCTTGCGTATGGTGTTGAAGTAGCGGTTGCTGCTTCAGAATATTCAAAATTAAAAGACAAGGTAGCGGTAGCGTTGTCGCCCGAGCTGACCGAAGTCTTTACATCTGGATTGAAGGGACTGTATGCGAAAAAGCGGTAGCTCGTTGCCGAGTAGTCCCAATATTTTATTGTTTGCAGGGTGGCAGTTATAGGATTTTCAATGCCAGCATATTCCCAGTCGGCAGTGTTTGTCGTAGAGCTGCCGGCAGAGCCCTGATTGTATGACATTTTATATCCGTCCATCACAATTTGCGGCGATGACGGGTTCGGGGAGTTTGTTGTGGTTTTATATCCCCATGTGCGGAACGTCTGGAAGATAGTCTCGAGACCGTTGCCCGCTGCTTTTGTTTTTGCATCCTGCCAGTTGTTGTTAGTGCTGCTGAAGGCGATGCTTGTCTGTGTATTGTCCGGTTCGGGCACTATTGGTTCGTCCGGCTCGGATTGCGAGCAGGAGAATAGGGAAAGTCCCAACAGAGAAAATATTAGGATGCGATGTGTCTGCATGTCTTCTTGTTTTTTTTAAAGACGGGCGGGGGAGAAACCCCCGTCCGACATATAAATGTGTCCGAGGCGTGTGAAAACACACCTCAGACACAATGTTTTTAGTCAGAATCCAAGGCGTGAGCCATGGAAAAAGAATTATTATTTGACAACTTTGACAATCTTGTATGACTTTTTGGTTCCATTGACGTATTCAACAGCGTAGTATGTTTCTTTAGCCGGGTCGGTGACAGTACCTGTCCACTTGAGGGCATTTACTTTGAGAGTGTAGCCAGGACCTGCCGGAACAGTATCTACAGTAGTGGCAACACCTTCTTTTTCTGTCACAATCATCTTCTTGCCAGCGTAGTCGGTAACAGTCCAAGTCTTGGCATCAGTGCCTTTTTTTCCGTTCACGAGAGCGTTGGCAACGCTTGCCTCGTTGATAGTCTGAGTGGCACCGTCTTCGAGAGTTACGGTGTACAATTTCTGAGGAGCGACGGTTTTTGCAGCGGTTTCGCCTGCAGCAGGAACATATACTGTTGCATAGATGTCGGTGCCGTTAACATATTCGTTGCCGTTGGTAGTAACCTTGTTGTCCTTGTAGCCGTATGTAGTGAAGCTGTTGTCAGAAACAGTGGTGATTGTTTCCTGGAGACCGTTTGCCTCGTCGTCAACAACAACGGCGTCGAATGAAATGGCAGTCAATCCAGTGCTTGTGCCGCCGGTAGAACCGTTGGTGTCCTGAGAAATCTTGAAGATGTAAGTGTAGGCGTAACCAGACTTCCATTCAGTGTATTCGGCAGGAACGGTTGCAGTGGCACCCTTCACGTTGATTGTCTCTTTAGAACCGTCGACAGAAGTGAGCTTGTAGTCGATGCGCAGAGTGATGGCGCTTGCCGCACCTTCCGACGGAAGCACGTTCTGATAGCCGGCGCCGCAGTAAGAAGGATCCGCTGCATTCTGGCTGAGGTAAGTTTTACCTGCAGGAATCGTGCCTTCGGCCTGGTTGTTGTAGTTGACAGCGCCGAATCCTTTATGATTCAATACGCCAGTCTCACCTGCAGTTGTTGATTTAGTGAATCTTACGTGAGCCTTGTTGTAGTCTTTCTCAGCAGCGTGGACGGTACCTGTTGTAGGGAAGTATACTGTCAATGTGCCGGAGTTGTTGAATTCTCCGATGAGTGTGCCTTCCGTGTTGTCGGTTGTGGGGCTTGTTGTGTCGGTATAGAACTTCACGTCGCTGATCACATAACCTGGGACAATCTCGAAGAGAGCCATGCGCACCTTGCTGGCAAGGTGGCGGAAGGACATTGATACAGAGGTCTTGTTGTAGTTAGGCTCAGTAACGGTCTTCATGTCGGAAATGTAGCACTTGCTGAGAGTGTTTACGTTGCCGGAGAGAGTGTAGGCGGCAGTGGCGAGATTGTCTTTGTCGACGTGTGTCGGAGTAGCGTATTTTGACGCCGCATCTTTTTTACCCATTGAGAAAGCTATGAAATCGTAGGATGCGCAAGAGTGGTCCCAATACTTGATGGTCTGCTGCGTTGCTCCGCTCTGTGCGAGAGATTTGTCGGCTCCATTTACCGTCATGTCCTGATTAACATACTCCCAACCAGCACGGTTTGACTCGGTAGAGAATGCTGAACCGTCTTTGAAGTTCACGTTGTAGTGGTCGAAAGCGTATACTTCATTGTTGGCTGCGTCTGTCTTGCTGCCTTTGAAACCGACAACTACAAAGTTGTTTTCGAGAAGTTCTGCTGCAGTCTTGCCAGTCGATGTGGCGCGTGTGATTTTGCCTGTGTCGCCACCGAAGTTGATTGCGGAGGTGGTTCCATTTTGCTCATTTCCCTGAATTTCTCCCAAGAAATCGTCGCTTGAGCAGCTGGCGAGAGCCAATGCCGAAGCGGCTGCGATAAAAAACTTGTTCATAAATTAAAAAATTAAAATAGTTCGTATTATTTATTATGTATAAAATTTATTATTGATTACATGTCGAATATCCATTCTTTCTCTTCGTAGTCCTCCACCACAGCATCGAAGCCGGAGCCTCCGGACCGGTTGGGGACAGGCACCTTGTCCATGTCGAGCTCCACCGTGATTACCCCTCCCCGGAACAGCCGTCGCGCCTGGTCGGTGACGTCAAACACGAAGGTGGAGTCTTTGCCGTTGTAGAACTGCATTTTCACGTCAATATAGTGGCGGTTGTTAAGGTCGGCGTCCCTCACCTTCTGCAGCGATTCCAGATATGCCTTCGCGTCAAGCTTGCTCGGGTTTAGTTTCGGGATGCCGAAAGTAAGCACCTTTCCGCCTATCACGTCGACCTTGTCGCCGTTCTTGTCGGCAACGTCCTGCTTCATCCGCATGAAGAAGTTCACGGTGATGGCGTCAGCCCCCGTCACGCCTGTGTTGAGGTTTACGGAGCGAGCCATGCCGCTTAGATTGGCGTTCCCCTCTACGGCTGTCACCTTTCTGCCGTTGTGGTCGTTGTTGCGCAGAATCACTTGTACCAAATAGATGTAGGTCACTGGCTGCAGCTCCATCTCGAGCTGCCGTACCCAGCAGTTGCGGTTCTCGTCGAACGTGAACCCGTCCAGATTCTTGTTTATCTCAATTCCTCCACGGTATCCGGCAAACAGCTCCTCCGGCTGATAGAAGGAGCGCGTGAACTGCGGCGAGTTGTAGAGCGCCGGGTATATTGTCTGTCCGGTGTAAGCTGTGACGTGGTCGTAGGTGGTGTTTTCGTCGATACGCACACTCTGTACCCCGTCGGGAGTGTTGATGTCGTTCCAGGCGAGAATGTCCCAAAAACCGAAATCGTATTTGGCTCGGAGGTGGTTGCCGACGATTGAGTGCCTGTAAGGGGCATTGTGGACACCGAACTGGACGTTGCCGGTGAAATAGCGGCGCACCTCGAAGGCGTCAGGCTCTGTGTAGCCGATAGTGCCAAACATTTCCTTGTCGGTGTTGTCCCATCCGTAGATCCACTCCGCTTGCCAGTCGTATTCGGTATCGTACTTGAAAATGTAGTTCCATATCACTTTCAAGTCGAGGTCGACGGTCGGTATCTCCATATCGATGTCGGCGCCGCCCTGGTGGAGATGGAGCTTAGGCTCGCGCACGCATCCCGTTGCGACAAGGCATAACAATGCAAAACACATGACGGCAGCCTTGTTGCAGGCTTTGCGGCTTGCATCAAGGATGATTCGTGATATGAGTTTTGTTATATTGCGCATTGTTGCTATGTTTTGTCTAATAGTTGATTGTCGTTTCTCGGTTTCTGAAACTTACGCCTTTCTTGTTGTTGCGTCTGTAGAGCAGGTCGTAGCTGAGCGTTATCTCCACTCTGGTAGGGCCAAGCCACGAGAAGCGGTGCTGCCTCTTTTGGAAATCTTTGGCATCACCGTACCACTTGTAGTAATATTGCTCTTTGTCGGTGTCGGGGTCTACGGGGCATTTCCACTGATATGGGTCGTAGTTGGTGCTGAGATATCCAGCCTGCAGCCCGAACTCCAGCTTCCAATGTCCGGAGCGACCCAACGGGACGACGTAGCCTATTCCCAAACCTGCACCCCAGCCTTCGCCTTCCCATCCGCGTTTCTCATCGAAGCAGATGTTGTATAGGTACGCGTGCGCGTATAGACTGAGGTATAAACCTCTGAAAGCCGCGCCTTCTCCAGGTTTGCGTTTGCGGATGTCGCCGCTGCGCAGATAGTAGCGGGTGTGCAGCTGATAGTTTCTGACCTGAAAATATTTATGCTCATCATAGTGCTGCCACCACGGGCAGTCGAAACTTGCCCCGTAGGTGAAATGCCCATGAAGCGGATAATATTCCAACGCAACGTTTGGAATAGGGCAGAAGCGGTCGTAGCCCGGCATGTAGGCAAAGTCAAACAGCACGTTTGTCTTCACGCTCAGCACCTCGCGACGCGGCAAAGCCGAGGCGGGTGTTGTCGCTGGGATGATGTATGCCGGTGTGATGTCGGCATTTTGGATGCGCAGATGGCAGTCGGCGACAGTTGTCGGAATGGTTGCTGCTATAGGTCGTGGAGCCAGGTCGTTGCTGTCGATGTTGGCAAGCCTTTTGTCAACGACAATTATTCTCACTGCGCGCAGTTTCGGGAAATATTCTTTCAGCAGGTAGCGCCATAGCTTGCCGCCGTCATGCCGCTTCATTGCCGCCTTAAGACGTTGGGTGTCGTCGGCGTAGAGCGTGATCAAGGAGTCGACATCATGGAATTTGGTGTCGTGTTTCAGCATCATCATGGTGTAGAGCAGGTCGTAGTCCTCAGCCACAACGTCGTATTGGATGTGGTCGGTGCCGATGCCGTAGCTTCGAAGCAGAGCGTCGACCGATGCGCGACGTTGGTTTGCCAGACGACGGTTGTTGTCGTATGGGCCTTCTGGAGAAGCGGCGGCACGTCCGAAAACAATACCCCTATCTCCCAGCCTTTGAAGCTCTGGGATAAGCACATCAGTAATCCATTTCCTATCTTGGTCGCTGATGTTGATTCTATTTACAACAAATTTTATTGGGCGCGAATTTTGGATAAAGATGCTGTCGGCGGTTATTCCTTCAGCAGCCATATCCATTGCTAAACCAATAATTAGTGTAATTATCAGTTTGGTATATCTCACTCTTTTTTACCTGTTCCTTTAAACCTTTTTATGCCACAAACACTGATTAAAGTTGGGAAGTATGGTGTTGTGGCATACCTATATTAATTGTTAATGTGCTGATTAAAATATAACCTACTTTTAATAGCGGATGCAAATTTACAAAGAATACAAATATGGGGGGGGGGGGGAATCTAAATATTTTTTTGTTGTTGATGCTGTTATTTTATGTTAACGAAGCTTTGGCTTGGAGATATTCGGCGAAGATGCGGGCTGCGCTCTCCACCTTGGCAGCGCAAGGACGTGACCTGTAGTATTCGGCTGTGCGAGGCGATGCCTCGTAGGTCGACACTGCTTTGTCGTGGCCTTTCAGTCCGAGAATTTCGGCGCAGATGAGCGAGCCGTTTTGCTCGCGCGATTTCTCAAGAAGCTGTTGTACAACCTTGTAGCAAGCCGATTTGCCTTCGCGGTCGGCACCGTCGGTCTGACCGCAGTCGAGTCCCGCAAGCGACACGATGCCCGACACGGCGCCGCACATCATGCGAAGCCTCCCAACGCCGCCGCCGAAACCTGCGGCAATGCGCTTTGCGAGGTCGTCGCTGAGTCCGTAGATGTCGGCGAAAGCCGTCACAACTGATTGGCAGCAGCCATAGCCTTGCATAAAATTGTCGACAGCGCGCTGCACGCGCTCTTCAAGTTCCGGTGATAAGGTAGTATAGTCCATAGTTATGAAAACAGTTCCATTTGCTCTGGAATGTTGGGGTTCGCGTGACTCTTTTCCGGTTCTTTATGATTCTCTATTTCGGGTTCTTCAGGCTCTTCGGCAACGATTGGAATTGCGTTTGTCGGCGGTGTGGGCATCAGCCAGTCGGAATATTCGGTTGTGTAGTCGATGGCAGATATTCCCGACAGCGGAGCCGCATGGTGTTGAGCCTTTTTCTTGGCTTTCTTTTCTGCCTTTTGGATTGAAATCTCGTTTTTTGCTGATTCCAGCTCGTCTTTCAGCGTCACAATCTGTTGGCGGAACTCCTGCTCCTTGTCGGCATAGTGCTTTTTGTTGCGTTCCAATTCCTTTTTCAACTGCTCGTAGACAGAAGAAATCTCGTCTTTCGTGCTGTTGAGGTCGTCGATTTGCAATTGTTTTTGCGACAGCTCATTGTTGAGTTTCTCCACGGTGTCTTCGAGCTTGGCGCGAGTGACTTCGATTTCAGCCATCTTTGCGGTGTCGCCGGTCTCGTTAAGTTTCTCGTGCAAGGCATAGAGCTCGTCGTTCTGGCTTTGGATTGTGGACCGCATGCTTGCCAACTCATTGTTGCGCACAGCAAGTTCGTTTTGGAGCTTTTCCAGTTCCTCGCTGCTTGCCGCTGGGGCATTTTTCAGCGCTAACTTTTCATCTTCGGCTTCGGCGAGTTTGCGTTTTGTCTCTTCCAGCTCTAAGGTGGCCTGCGAGAGAGCCGTAATGCGTGCCGTCAGCGCTTCTGCTTCGGTTTTGGCGTTGCTTTTTATGGTCTCGAGTTCGGCGTTTAGACGCTCGATTTCCGCCTCCTTCTCGTTTGCGTCGTCGGGTTGTGATGACAATTCGGCAATGCGCGCCTCCTTCTTCGCCACGTCTGCTTTGGCGGCAAGGATTTGAGCCGCCGAGTCGGTGGCCTTGCGTTCGGCGTCGGCTTTGATTTCGGCAATTTCGTTTTGCAGATTCTCGTTTGCCGCGCGCAAGTCATCGTTGTCCTGTCGCAATGCCTGCAGCGCCTCATCGTTGACAGCCGCCACTTTGATTTTGTTCATCAGACTTTTGCATTCCAGCTGATACTGCTCGCGTTCAGCCTCCGCTGAGGCAGCGCGGTTTTCCAATGTCGATATGCGGTCGTTGAGCGTGGTTTTCTGCCTATCAAGGCTTAGAATGCGGTTTCGCAGCTCTTCGTTTTTCGTCTTGTATTCGTTCATCTGCTTTGAAGCCTCCGACGATTTGTTGGCAAGGTCCATACGGTCTTTTTGCCATTGCTGGCGAGCGGCTTCCTCGGCCTCCTGCTTGATTTGCTGCAGGAAGTCGGTGAGCGTTGATCCGATGAGGCTTCTCACGTAGTTGGCTTGCGCGTCTTTGTCGATGCATTCACGCACGTATTCCGGCAATGACGTGTTGAGCACAGAGGTTACCTTGTCGACCACTTCATCGCTTATGGCGTCTTCAACATCCTTCTGTGAGATTTTAGCCACTTCCGGAACAGGCGGTGGCAATGGCTTTTCGTTTTCTTTTTTGAACGGGTTGATGTAAGACGGCGAGTTTGTCTGCGATGAGTTCTCGTTGCCCATATCTTCTTTGTCGGGAAAACCCAACATTGCTTTTAGGTTGTTTATGATTGACATATATTCAGTTATCTTCTGTTGTTGGTTTTACAATGATTCCTAATCCCGTCTTGCCGTTTATTCCGATTTGCAGCGGTCGGCTGAAACGCACGGAACGCAAATGGTCGGACTCGTAGACGGCAGGCATGCTGTCGAGATATTCAATGTCGCAGATGTCGCCGTTCTTGTCGTTTATGGTGAAATACCCGACGCCGAACGATGTGAGGTTCTGAAAGAAATGCGTGCCCTGGCTTGGCTCTATGCGGTATCCCGGCAGTGCCGTTTCTGCAATCACGCGTGCGGCTGAAATGTGCGCCCATTTCACGGGGATGCCCAGTGCGGGGTCGCTTGAGCCCCATCGTCCGGGACCTATCAGAATATATCCCTTGTCGGCTTCTACGTATGACTTGTTGAGCTTCTCTATCTCGCGTGCCACCATAGGGTTGTTGAACGAGGAGAAGTTCTGCGTCTTGACATACACCACGTCGGTGACACCGTCCATCATGCCGTGTCCGAGAGCGCTGGATGTCTTCATGATCAGCTGGCTGTCGGATGTATGCATGATTTTCTCATCGAGCATTTCTTTGCGGTCGACAATTGGACGTATCTGCAACCAATATACGTTGCCTTTTGTCTCTCCGTGCTTGTCGATGCATCCGGCAAATTCGATTTCCACTGGACGACGCATCTCTTTTTCTCCTTCGGAAAGCATGAAGTCTACAATCTCAGCAAGCGGGAATGCTTTGTGTTGCAGCACGTTGGCGAATGTAACCACGCGGCGTCCGTTGCCGTACTCGCTGTCGCGAATCACTTGGTCGTAGGGGTCGAAAGTCGACACCATATAGCGCAATGAGCCATTTTTTGCCGCGTCCTGCACACGTATTTTCTTTATGTTGAACCCGTCGTCGACCTTGAATCCGCCTTCAACGTCTTTAAGGTCGAGGGCGTAGAGTTGGGTCTGTGTGTCGCGCAGGGCAAGGTCGAGAGTGCTTGTTTGCAGCACTTTGTCGGGATGTCTTGGCGAAAAACGCAGTGCCAGACCTCCGTCAACGATGTATTTACCGAGTCCCACGGCAATTTCTGCCACTCCGTCCTCGGGCATCTCGTCGTTGATGGGGTAATAGTTGAGCGAGCGGCCCACTCCTGCAAACGATGGGTAGTAGTATCCGTCGTGCTCCGCGCCAGCCACCTCTTGTATGATTATAGCCATCTTTTCTTGGTCGATAAGATTGCTTGTGGCGGTCATGTATGCTTTGCTGTCGGCATAGAACACTGACGCATAGACGCTTTTTATGGCGTCGCCGAGCAGATGCAGCATCTCCTCCTTGTTGTCGAGACGCGGCACCATATATGTGGAGTATATGCCGGCGAAGGGCTGATAATGCGAGTCTTCGAGAAGGCTTGAGCTGCGTATCGCCAACGGCTTGTCGATAACCTCAAACAAGGCAAGAAAGTCGTCTTTAAGCTGCGACGGCAGTTTTGCGTTTATGAAACAGCGTAGAATCTCCTCGTCGGGGGCGTCAGACAGGGCGATGGGATATAGGTTGTTTTCTTCCATGAATTGGTCGAAAATGTCGGTGCAGAGCACCACCGTTCGCGGAATTGACACAGTAACGCCGTCAAAATTGTCGCATATCGGATATTTCTTTATGATAGAGTCGATGAAAGCCAGGCCGCGTCCCTTGCCGCCAAGTGAGCCTTGGCCGATGCGGGCGAAATTGGAGTAGTAGTCGAAGCGGTTTTTCTTGAAAATGGCAACGACTCCTTTGTTCTTCATCCTGCGGTATTTCACAATCAGGTTGAAGAAGAATTTCTTTACCTCTGCCGCCTCGCTGATTTCGCGGAAACGATGGGCTTGAATGATTTCGGCGATGGGAAACATCGCGCGCGAATACAGCCACCGCGAGATGTCGTTGCGTGAGGCGTGGTACAACAGCGACTCGTCTGGAATCTTGAATAGGTTGTCCTGAAACTCTTTCAGGTCGGTTATGCGCATCACTACCTCTCCGGTCTCGGGGTTGCGTATCACGAAATCACCGAAACCGAAATTGTCGGTGATGATGCGCCCAAGGTCGACAGGAAACTTCTTGGAATTCTTGTCGAGAAACGAGATGCCCATTTCTTTGGCGTAGACTGCATTCTCGGTCTCTGACGATTCCATAATGATGGGGACATAGGGGTCGATTTCCTTTATCTCTTTGGCAAGGCGGATGCCGGCGTGCTTGTCCTTCTCTCCGTCTCTGCTGAACGACACGTCGGTGATTACGCCGAGAATCTCGTTCTTGTACTTGTTGTACAAAGTCATCGCCTCCTCGTATGTGCGTGCCAAAATGACTTTTGGACGTCCGCGCATACGGAGCATCTGCTCGTGCTCATTGAGCGCTTCGGTTGAGAAAATTAGCGATTGCTTCAGCAGAAACTTGTATAGGTGGGGCAACACTGATGAGTAGAAGCGCACGGAGTCTTCCACAAGCAGTATGGTTTGGATGCCAACTTCAAGAATGTCGTTGTCGCTGTTCATCTTGTCTTCCATCAATTTGATGATGGCAAGAAGCAGGTCGACGTTGCCGAGCCAGCTGAACACATAGTCGACGCCGGAGAAGTCTTCGTTGGCAAGACGCCGCGACACTTCGCGTGAGAATGGAGTCAATACGATAAACGGAATGTCGGGATAGCTTGACTTGATGTTTTTGGCTTCGCGGAATGTGAGTCCGATGTCGTTGCCAGGCATCGCGATGATTAAATCGAACGACTTGCTTCTTAAAAGATCGTGGGCGTCCTCGTAGCTGCTTGCCTGTGCCACGCGAGGGGGGGAACTCAGATTGAGCGATGTGTACTCAAAATACAGCTGCTCTTCGATGCGTCCGTCTTCCTCCATCATGAAGGCGTCGTAGGGCGAGGCGATGAGAAGCACATTGTAGATGCGGCGCTGCATCAAATCTTGAAAAGCAGTGTCGCGCAAGTAGAGTTGACTAAGTTTAGCCTCGTTCATTCGTTCTCGTTTTTCTATTCTTGTACAAATTTACGGAAATCTGACGTATTATAAGAATATTTTGCCATGAATGTTTATAAAAATATGTCTGCTCTTAAATATATAATAATGTGTGTAAATAATTGGGGCTTGTTTCTGTCGCAAAAGAAGGAAAACGGGGTGAAAAAAGTTTCTGAAATAAGTGACGGAGAATCAATGTGTTGTGAAAAAAGTTGAAAAAAAGGGCAAAAAAAGATGCGGAAAAGTTTGGCGGGAAAGGGAAAAGGCAGTACCTTTGCAACCGCAAAAGCGAAACAGACCGGTGGTCGTGAAGCTTTGGCGTGATGCCGGAGGGCGTCGGACCGGCGCGGACGCGGGGTTCTGGAAAAGAAACTTGAAAAAAAGTTCGCGAAAAATTTGGCGGTTAAAAATAAAGGCAGTACCTTTGTAACCGCTTTCCGAAAAGGAAACGACGCAGAGAACATTGAAATGATGCGATAAAGAGACAAGACGAAGGAAGAGGGCGGAAGCCCTCCGTCAAGAGAAAGAATAGCGCAGATGCCGGGACGATCCGAGGTTGTTGGTCTGGCTGTCGGAATGACAGAGAAAAATAAAAGAACAAGATAAACAACGGAGAGTTTGATCCTGGCTCAGGATGAACGCTAGCGACAGGCTTAACACATGCAAGTCGAGGGGCAGCGAGGGAGTGGCAACACTTCTGTCGGCGACCGGCGCACGGGTGAGTAACGCGTATGCAACCTGCCCTTCACAGGGGGATAACCGGGAGAAATTCCGACTAATACCGCATACGTCCTCCGGGGGCATCCCCGGGGGATGAAAGAATTATCGGTGAAGGATGGGCATGCGTGATATTAGGTAGTTGGCGGGGCAACGGCCCACCAAGCCCACGATATCTAGGGGTTCTGAGAGGAAGGTCCCCCACATTGGTACTGAGACACGGACCAAACTCCTACGGGAGGCAGCAGTGAGGAATATTGGTCAATGGACGAGAGTCTG
>ENA-ORVC01000087-ORVC01000087.1-human-gut-metagenome-genome-assembly--contig:-NODE-87-length-85483-cov-5.554865_pt1 | contig 85483 bp, 97 predicted proteins | sample MGYA00242092_ERZ509234 | MGnify/ENA primary metagenome ERZ509234 (study PRJEB26280, sample SAMEA2338800) | human gut metagenome | biome: human gut; feature: human-associated habitat; material: faeces... | reverse complement strand
GACTTTATCATAACCCCGTTGTCAAGTGTGTGCAGTATTATTTTGGATTGCTATAGAAAGCTGTCGGTCGCTCAATCCGATGGCCCGGAAAGCACCATATTGTTTTGTTCTCGCTGCGACACTCATTGCAATACTGTTTATCACATTGAATATTGTAATCAGCGCGATTAGTACCAGGAAACCATAAAGGAACAGCCAAACACAGTAATATATCCCCAAAGTGCTGCTGTTGTCTATCCGCTTGTCAACAAAAGTATATCCCTTTCCAAAATCCTGGTGTATGGCATTCACATCAGAATCCGTAGCACGATCCGAAAGCTGCATATCGATAATCGTATAATCCGACTGCCCGGTTATTTGCCGGAACGTATCTTCGGAACAAATAATCGTTCCAACATCTGCGGTATTGTTAAATGGGCTTGCCGAAAGCATACCCACTATTTTTATTTCCGCCGTCTGGCCGCCTATGCTCATTATTACCGTATCGCCAACTTCTATGGGGTTCTGTGCTTCATATACGATCAGTCCGGTATTGATTTCATTTTGCACGGTTTCCAAAGAACCCTGCTGTAGATAGTCACCGGCCCATTCAAATTGTTTCTGCTCATATGAGATTAAATTAACCTTTTTATCCGAATCATTCACTGTAACTGGTACATCATATGCGAACATCCGTCCGTAAACAGACTCAACAGCCGGATTATTTTTAAGCGCATCCATGTAAATTCTGTCAACGGAGCAGGTGTTATCCGGGCTAACAATGGATATATCCGGTGCCCAGGGATATAACGGTGTCAAAGTATGGTTCATAAATGTAATCGTTACGGAAAAGGCAAGAAAAAGGATAATGCTCAGGGCAAAAGAACCTACCATCAAAACAAAATTCTTGCGGCTTGATTTTGCGTGGTGGATGCCAAGCGATGTGTCCACCTTAAACAACTTCGTATTCGCTGCCTTCCTTACTGGCTGCATATCATTTGCATTTCCTGAAACTGCCGTTAGAGGAGAAACCTTCGATGCCTTTCTTGCAGGGGAACGGGCAGCCAATAGAACCGTCAGTACACCTACCACAACGCCTGCAATCATGCTTGGTATGCTAATGCTGAATGCGGGCATCGCTCCAAAGTATTCAGGACTAAGGAGACGCAGGATAAAGCATAAAATCCAAATCAAAACCACTCCTGTCAAAACACCGACAGGGATTGCAAACCGGCACCAGCTTAGAGCCTCTTTCCGCACGATTCGCATTACCTGTTTTGGTGTTGCCCCGACACAGCGCATCAATCCAAAAAACTCTGTCCTTTGTGCGACATTACTGTTTAAGCTGCTTGCAATCATCAGAATGCCTGCAATCAGGACCAATACAAACAAAACTGCGGCGGCCGTATAGACCTGCATCATAAAAGAATCTACGCTCTGCCCCAACAAGCCAAGCAGCTTTGTGTTTTCGGAAACTTGCTCGTCAGATAAATGAAATTGTGATTTCAAATCTGCGATCTTGCCCGAAACATCCCTCGTATTTGCGAACTGAACACAGAACACTGTATTATAGTCTGTCGGTTCTCCATCGACCACGCCAGGGTAAATAGACCGGAATGACTCAGTATTCAAAAATACTCCATAAAAGTCGCTGCTCATCAAATGCGAAGTATTCGCCACAAACGCTGATACCGTGAAAATGTGTTCCGTTCCATCGGAAGTATCAATCGTAATTTGATCCCCGATATTTAATCCCATCATGTCCCTGGCATTTTCCGTTACCATCGCTTCATCGTTTTGCAAAGGGAATGTTCCTTCTGTGACCATATCGGGAAAGATATTAGCAAACAGGTCTTCATCGCTTCCACAGATAACTGCGGAAATTCCGTCCAAAGCATACCCCTCGTTCCCCCGATAATTGAATACGCCATAAGAGGAAAGTGCAGAAACATCCGGACGCGCAGCCATAACTGCTGCATCTTCATCACTGATATTCTGGACTGCAATATGCCAGTTTCCCGTCTCTGCCTGTGTAGCGATAATCTGACTCCGGATGAACATATCTGCCATGCCAAAGATCGTAGTTACCAAAAACACCGCTAAAATAATGCAGAAAACCGACATCCTGTTTTGTTTCTTATGAACTTTCGCAGATATAGGGACAAGATCAAGATAACTTTTCATTCTTTTCCCCTCCCAAATCTGTCAATACGCCATCTGATACCTGGAACACCCGGTCTACCGATGCCGTCAAATTCTTGTTGTGTGTAATCATCAAAATCGTCTGCCGATAGTGCCTGGACGCCTGTGTCAGCAGGTCTATAACATCCTGGCTGTTTTTGCTGTCGAGGTTTCCAGTCGGCTCATCAGCTAAGATAAGTTTGGGTTTTGTGATTAAAGCTCGGCCAATCGCAACACGCTGCTGTTGACCGCCGGATAACTGGCTCGGCAGATGATGACGCCGCCCCTTCAACCCAAGCAAATCTAAAATTTCTTCAATCGCTGCCGGATCAGGTTTACGGTAATCCAAAAGCAACGGGAACATAATATTCTGCTCCACATTCAGTTCAGAAACAAGCTGAAAAGACTGGAATATAAACCCAATGTTTCGCCTTCTGAAAATTGTGCGCTGCTCCTCCTTCATGGAAAACAGGTCCTGTCCATCTACCCAAATGTTCCCGGAAGTCGGAACGTCCAAAGCACCAATACAGTTCAACAGGGTGCTTTTACCGGAACCGGATTCTCCAACCACAGCGGCAAACTCGCCCTTTTCCAGTGAGAAGGATACTTTCTTTAAAGCATCTACTGCTGCCTCGCCCTTCCCATAAGTTTTGCTTAAATCAGATACTTTCAAAATTTCCATTGTGTCAATGCCTCCTTTCCTTAAAGAATAGCAGGGACAGCTTACAATCAGGTGAATTTGACCTTACGATTCTGTAAGAAAGGAGAGCGTAAAAGTCGTACCCATCTTTTGTTCGCTTTTCACGGAAACAATCCCGCCTTGTCCTTCTATAATCGATTTCGCAAGAGGCAGTCCCAGGCCGATCCCCTGTGTGTCAAGAGAATGCTTGCTGCGGTAAAAACGCTTAAAAATATGGTGTATATCTTCCGGGGCTATCCCATTCCCATCATCGGTAATAAAAATACGGAGCATGAGTGGTGTATATTCCCATGCAATACGAATCACCCCGCCCCGTTTTGTATGGTCCAAAGCATTTTTTACAATGTTTCCAATCGCTTCACTCGTCCATTCCATATCACAAACGACTCTCTGCGCCGGATCTCCCTCAATTATAATTTCCTTTCCTTCATTGTCTGCTCTTGTGGTCAATTCATTGATAGACTGTGAGACCAGTTCCGTCACAGAATAGCTGCTTTTCTCAAAAACAATATTCCCTGTATCTAACCGTGTGATTTTCAACATGGCCTGGATTAACTGCTCCATGCGCTTTAATGCCACTCCCATTTTTGCGGAAAACTCTTTTACGGTTTCCAGATTATCCGGTTCGCCCTCGATAATTTCCTGATACATATGAAGCGCCGCAAGGGGAGTTTTTAATTGATGGGATATATCAGAGATTGTATTTTTCAAAAACTCTTTTGTCTCATGCTCTGCTTCACTTTTTGATTGGAGCATCGTAGCAAGCTGCTCAACTGAGGCGAATATTTGAAAGATTGCTCCCTCGCTGTTTTCCAACAAATGACAGGAGTAATCACCGTTAATATAGTTGGTCAGCACTTTACCCGCCTGCAGATATAACTGTTTCCTTCGCCAGAAGAAAACGAATGTCCCAGTCAAAAGCAGGAAAATGAGAAATACAGAAATGAGAATAAGTTCATAAAATGTAGCCCGCTGAAACCGGGAAACAAAGGGCAGCATACTGTTTGCAGTCCTGCCATCTATACCAGCCGCCGCTAACAATTCATTTCCTGTTTCACTGGTTTCTGTATTGGTAATCGCTGTGGCAATAACATCTCTGGAAACACCCTGCTCTAAAAGAGAAGATACAACTGCTTGGTCATGTGAAATCAACATCTCTTTTGCAGCATTATCCTGGGCTACACCAAATAGTAAACCTGTTCCCAAAACCAAGAAGGCAAAAAAGATCAGGAAAAACCAATAATATTTAATCTGCTTGTCTTGATAGAAACTCATTCATCCATCTCCTTCCACTGATAACCAAATCCCCGAACAGTTACCAAGTGTTCTGGATGGGATGGATTCTTTTCTACTTTCTCACGGAGCCTGCGTACATACACAGAAAGCGTGTTGTTGTCAACATAGTCTCCGATATTGTCCCATAGTTCATTTAAGATCATATCCCGTGTCACAATCCGATTCGCATTCCTTACCAGCAGGCAGAGGAGCCGGTATTCTGCACCCGTCAAATCCAATACCTTTCCCGCCAGCATTGCCCGACTTCCGAAAAGGTCAATGGTAATATCTCCGCATTCAATCGTCGTGGGATTAGCCGCATTCGATATTCCCGCCCTGCGGAGCAATGCCCGGATGCGCGAACATAACTCTCCCAATTTAAAAGGTTTTGTTATGTAATCATCGCCCCCGCAGTCAAGCCCACGGATCACACTGACTTCCTCATCAGAGGCCGTCAGATAAATGATCGGTATCTGATGATTCTGCTTTCTTACTTTTTCGCATACTTCAAATCCTGTTCCATCCGGTAAAGTGACATCTAAAAGCAGCAAATCATATTTTCCGATATCCTGCAACGCTATAAATGCCTCACGGACAGTACGAACCGTTTCCACTTCAAATCCATTTTTCTTTAAGGAATATTGGAGCCCGTCTATTAAACTCACATCATCCTCTAACAATAAAATTCTATTCATGTTGTAGCTCCTTTCCGGCCTGCCCGCCCATCGTCCGGCCTGCCCGCATCTTTGGGTATCAGCCAGACGCCAGACAGTTTTACTACGCCGTCAATCCGACCTGCTTTACAATGGTATTGCACCATTCGCTCAGTCAGTTTCCATTTTTCCGCTGCTTCTTTTGTTGTCATAAACTCCATCTTTGCTCCCTCCCAATAGGTACTATTATATTTCGTCAAAACGAAATAAGCAAGATAGATGGTCTTAATATTCTTTAAACTTTCTGATAATAAAGAGACAGAGGCCAGCCACTCCAACACAGAGCAACCGCCTCTGCTTTTATTCTCCCATACCACCAAATTTACAACCGTGTCCAACAGCTCGCTGAATTATATCTGATTTCTTTAATTTAAACAAAATTGATAAACAGAGCAAGAACTACGATTCCCGCCATCATCAACAACCACAGAATGCTAACCATTGTAGAAATGATATTTATGATACTGCGACTTTCTTTGTTTCGCACACAGATAATTGAGAGGATCACTCCCACTAGAACGAAAACGATATTGGCACCTGCCCACACACTACGAACTCCATCTGACAACGTGATTTTCAAAAAGATAGGAAGCAATGTTGCCAATGGCAGCACACTAATAATCAGTGCCACTACACTTAAATTTTTCAGTTTTTTGTTTTCCATAATTTTACCTCATTTCTTTTTTACCAAATTGTGTGACAGCCAGAGCGAATACCAGACCAAAAACCAATATCGCACATGGCAGGAACGGGAACAGTGAAAATGCTGCATCGGAGGATTCCGCTGTAAAGTCGTGAAGGGAACAGGACACCAGATAACCACTATAACAATATGGATAAGCAATCCAAAGCGGTGTGTTCGCTACCAAAACGTCAGGGATTACCAGAAGCAAATTCACGCCTACCGAAAGCAGCGGTTTTTCAAACAATACCGTAATTGTCCACATAGTTGCTACACAAGGTAGCATGGTAAGAAACAGCCCTGCGCACCATTTAAGCAGATATAAGATCGGCAGTGTTTCCGTAATACCCATTGTACTTGTAGCAACCAGACCGGCAATGACAAATACGGCAAGGAACACAACCATTTCCATAAACAAGTAGAATATCAACACGCAGAATTTCGCTATGGAAAGCATATATCTACTCACAGGAAGGGCCAGCATTTTCAAAATTCCATTGTTTCCCGTTTCTCGCCCCGCAATCATCACACATACCACGATCATGCTAAACGGCAACAGATAATATGAATAAACCAGTGCGCTTTGAATAAACATGGCAGGCCAAGCATTTGTATACTCTGGCGTGAAATAGCTACTCAAATTCGCAATCCCGGAAACCACTACCAATAACTATGATGCTTGCGGTTGACCTTCTTCTGCTGTTCGGAGTCTACCTCCTATCCAAAAAAAGATCATAAAAAATACAGAACCGATAATTGCATCTATTGAAACGCTTTCTGATGGTCATCCTGCTTCGCTTTCTATTGGTGGTGAACTGTCTGAAATAGCTGAAAGCGTGAATAAGGCTTCCCGGATTATAAGTACCCAAAATCAAGCAAGGGCAAACTGGATTAGTGGCGTTTCCCATGATATCCGAACGCCACTCTCCATGATCATGGGATATGCCAGACGCATTTCCTGTGATGGTACCGCCACAGCTTCTATAAAAGAGCAGGCTGACATCATAGGAAAGCAAAGCATTAAAATAAAGGAGTTAGTATATGATCTAAATTTAGTATCCCAATTGGAATATGAAATGCAGCCATTGAATGAAAAAGAGGTTCGCATATCAAAACTCCTGCGTTCCTATGTAGCAGAACTGTTTAATGTCGGTATCCCTGATATCTACTCCATTGCTATAGAAGTGATGCCTGATGCTGAAATGACCTCACTAGAATGTGATGAACGATTACTTTCACGAGCTGTCAATAATCTGGTGCAAAACAGCATCAACCATAATCCCCAGGGATGTGAAATTCGATTATTCCTCGCTTGCTCCGAAGACTTGCTTTCTATTACTGTAAAAGATAATGGAGTCGGGTTATCCCCTGAAAAGCTGCAAGAGTTGCAAAAAAGACCACATTACATGGAAAGCACCGATGAACGATTGGATTTACGGCATGGATTAAGATTACTCTTGGTGCGCCAGATTGTAGAAGCACATGGTGGCACAATGCAAATTGAGAGTGAGTCGCAAAACGGATATAGAACAACACTCGTATTTCCTATAAAATCTGAATAATATGAAAACGTCCCAAAGCAGCAATTCAACATTGCTACTCTGGGACATTCATTTCCCCCACAAACCGATACCCGCTCCCGACCACAGTTTCTATATACCCATCTCCGATCTTCCGTCTAACTGGCATTTAATGAAAGGCTCTAAAGATAACATAACACTCTACAATCAGAATAAAAATACAAAGTCCGTTCATTATCCAATTATATTGAACATCATTCAGATTTCTTCTCGAATGTGTAAGCAAGTATTTTATGCTCTTATTTCCGCTTAATATCATAATCACGAGTTGCAGTCCCGGAAAGAGGAATATCTCCCTTTTATTTGAAAAATCATCTGCAACACCTCTGGTAAAATGCATAGGTATTATTTCAGGGAGGGAAAAGAACGCAGCTATCGTTAATACAACTCCTATTCCCAAAATAACCCATGAAAATCTTCTAGTGTTTATGAACTTCATTTTCTCCCTTCTTTCTATATTCATATTCCATTGTCACTCAGCATTTCCTAATATTTTTGAGCGATTTTATATGTCATCCAAACATCAATTACTATAAGCACAGCTAAAATTCCCGTTACCCACATGAGATAGTCAATATTTTTAGCCAGTATGCAAATTATAAGGATAATAACACCCGCCGCAATAAATGAAATACCGCCGCAGAATTGACTCTTTTTCCATGCGGTTTCATTTTTCATACTCCACTTGGTACGCAAGCCGATAATTGAATTCATCCGCAATTTCGGCATGACATTTCCCAAGATAATCATGAGTATTCCCCAACCTGCAAAGGTAAGACGGTCAATATTTAGCGGAATCAGGGAAAGATTCTCAATTTTATTAAAATCTGTGTAGAGGAAAAAGAAACTCAGCGCATTAAAAATAACAAGTGCTATGATTGCTGCAGTAAGAGTTGCTTTCTCATTATTCTTTCCGTCCTTTTCCTTTTTTGCAGTGTACTTTGTCAGCATCAACATAAATATCCCAAAAACAATCGTAATAGCAGGCACGATAAGAGCCTCATACTTACTTCCCCAACGTGTCACCTGATTGTCCATACCATAGTGAGCCGGAATTTGTTCTGGCAAAAAAGGCAATGCGATCATGGTAACTACTAAAGGGAGAAATGTTAAAATGTAACATAGGATTTTTTTAATTTTCATGGTCTTGACCTCCTCTTAAATGATCTATCCAAACAACAATTTCATCAAGAACAGAAAGGTTTAATTCGTAATAGATATAATTTTTAACCCGTGTTTCATAAATCAAATCCGCTTTTTTCAACTTGGAAAGATGATATGACAACGCCTGCGGTGTCATGTTCAAGGCGGCAGCTAATTCTCCAGAATTTATCTTTCCCTCTTTCAGTTTTTCTAATATCTGTCTACGATTCTCATCTGCCAAAGCTGCTAAAATTTCATATACCGCCAACTTATCCGCCTCCCAACTATTTCAATTTATTTTTAAATAGATTATATCACCTTCACCCAAAAAGGCAAGAGGTATTTAAAAATATTTTTAAATGTCTCTTGCTCACAAACTTATTCATATCAAAAATCGGCAACCAGGAACCTGTGGCAACATATATCACGCTCATTACCATCGGCACAATTACTACTTACCCCACAAACCTATATCCGCTCCCGACCACAGTTTCTATGTACCCATCTCCAATCTTTCGTCTAAGGGAATATACCACATTCGCCACCGCCGCCCCGCAATGCTCCGGGTCCGCTTTCCAGACCGCTTCGTAGATCTGCTCTTTGGACAGAACCCAGGACGGGTGTTGAGCCAGGTAGAGTAAGGTAAAGAACTCATGGTGGGTGAGGGGAACGGGAATGCCATTGTGGTAGACAGCCTGTTCGTTGATGTGGACTTCCAGGTTGGGAAAAGTGAGGACAGATAGTATGTGACGCTTTTCGATATGCTCCATTGTCGGCTCATCTTCTACTGCTGCGAGGATTTTACTCATAATATGTTCTTCTGAGTCTGAGAATGTCATCACCATTACTTTTCCTATATTGCATCACCACCCATGCTCTATATTTTGTCAGAATAAGCAATTTTCTAATAAACCAAGCATATATTTTTCATGCTCTACAATGATTTTATTGCAATCTCGTTTACTTTCACCATTAAAACTTTCAATTACTTGTAGAGCTTTAAAATGGTTGTTGCAGAGGCGGCTACCTATGCGGTTGTTGGCAGCATTGCCGGAACTGTGTTAGGACTAATATGTAACAAAATCCTGTTTGGATTGCTGATCAGTTATAAGTGGGGAGAGTCGTGGCGGCTCCCGTTGGTAGAATTGGGAATCATCGTCTTGATTGTTATAGTCTCTGTAGTCGTGGCGGTTCACGGACCAATAAAGAAAATTCATAACACTTCCATTGTGGATACGATCAGCGCACAATAGCAAACGTTAATTTATGGCGGGCAGTTCAGAAATGAATTGTTCGCCTTTTCTTTTTTTCAACCTTACAATTTCGTAAGCGGAAATTCACCTGATTGTAAGCAAGAATCTGTACAATACAGAAAAAGAACTGCTGTGAAAGATGAGGTATGGCCAAGATGAAAAGGATATTGATTGTAGAAGATGATACTACACTGTTGAAACTTCTGGTCGATGTGTTGAGTAAACAGTTTCAGATATATGAGGCTTGCAAGGTAAAAGAAGCACTGCACAATCTGGAAGAAAACACTGTTGATTTAATCTGTTCGGATTATAATCTGCCGGATGGCACTGTATTGGAGCTGCTGGAACAACTTTGCAGGAACGGAAAGAGCATTCCGTTCCTGCTGATGTCCGGGATTGAAGATCCGTTTGTAGTTAATTGCGTAAAGTTCTACGGTGGAGAATTCTGTAGCAAAACTGATCCGGATTTGCTGGCAACCATTAAGCGTCTGGCAAATACATAATTGTCACATTCTGTCGAACGATTTTCAAAATATTAGACCGTTCATAATTCATCCAGAACTTATCCAGAAGTCGGTGGTTTATAATGGCAGAAAACAAGAGAAACCAGCAGAAACAAGGAATTCTTGTCTTACTGGTTTCACTTAGAGTCTTTCGTTTCGGACCCGGACTGGCGGGCGAGTAACTGCTCGACCATACAGTCCACGGTGTTCAACATAAATTTCCGATCCTCGGAGCGGCACACCTGGAATTTCCCGATGAGATGCTGTATTTCTTCCTCATCTTCTGTGCTGTCCGGGTTGAACAGTATGTTGGCTGAAATTCCTAACCGGTTCACAATCGGGTATAGGATTTCAAAAGAAGGGTTCATCAGTCCCCTCTCTATGTTCTGGACGGTTTTGATCGCCACATGGCAATCATCCGCCAGTTCCTGTTGGGTTAGCTTGCAGACGTGTCTTGCGGCGCGGATACAGTTACCCAAATGTGCTAATTTGTCTTTCGGCATAATCATTCACCTCACATATATTCTATCGTGCCGATTTGGGTTTTCACATTCCCTAATCGTACCTACATAGTATGCAAGATTATGCCGATTGTGGAAATGGAATATAGAAAGCCCTGTTGGGGAGCCAATAAAAAAAACGGCTTCCCGCAGCAGGGCTTATTCGTGTTTGCCATCTGTGGTTTGCCGTAAGGAGAAAACCATGGATGGCATTATTTTTGTGAAAGGGTATAGGTTCCAACCGGGTGGACAATTAAAAAAATCTTAGCATTCGATGCGGAGTCTTATACCTACAAACAGGCATTATATTGCGTGTTCAATGCCTATAATAATACCTATAACGCATATTATTACCATATCCGGAACTATCACGTCAGGAAGCAGCAGAAGCTCCCTGGCGTTTTTCCATGTCAATTTCTGACGAATTTCCTTGATTGTTATTGGAGCAGAGGCCCTCCGTGTTTGTTTTGTGCCTCTATTGAAAATATAGTCCATGAAAAATTTTTGGGAAAAATTTCCGTTTTCATTTCCGATTTTGAAAAGCTGAATTGTTTTAGTTATTTAAAGGGGAAAAGGGGCATTTCTACTGCCCGGAAAAATTTTTTGAAAAAATTTTGAAAAACCTTTCCGGTTTGGGGTGGGCAGATCTGTCTTAGTAGTTAAAGGGGACAAAAGGACAGTTCTGCCACTCGGAAAAATTTTTTGAGAAATTTTGAAAAACCTTTCCGGTTTTGCATGGGCAGATTCGTCTTAGTAGTTCAAAGGAGGCGATAAGGACCACTCAAAACTGCATAGGAAAGGGGGAACGATCATGTCGGCTCCCTTAAAAGACAAAGACTGCATCATTGCCATATTTGACAGTTTTGCCAAGACTGTGATGAAGAACGAGTGCAGGAATGCAGTGGATGAAGAAAAAAGAAAACGAGAAAGAGAACAGGCGGTAACAGAGAAGCTGCAGTATCTGTTTGAAACACAGGTGCAGGATGATGTCTATCCGTCCGAGCATCTGGTTCTGCAGGGGAAATCCCACATCTGTGTGATTACCAGCGAATGGCTTTACAATGCCATGCTGAAATTATCAGAAACACAGAGGGAGGTGTTGATCCTGGATTTCTGGTATGGGTACACAGATATTGAAATAGCTGCACAGTTTGCTGTTACGCCAAGGACAATCTACAACTGGCGGCAGAAAGCGTTTGCTGCCATACGAAACTATCATGAAAGGAACCATTATGAAAGAAAATGAACTTACATATGAGCTGATCTGTGCCGCTGTAAAAGGCGACCGGGAGGCTCTCGATCAAATTTTAATTTACTATGATGATTATATCAACACATTAGCGACAGTGAAGGCCGAGGACGCGCAGGGCAATGAGTACCAGTATGTTGACGGTGATCTAAAGACACGGATTCAGATGAAACTGGTTGATGCGATACCGAAGTGGAGGGGATTAAGAAATGTTGACGACAGATTTATTTAGTTTTGCCTTTGTGCCGGACTGGTACGGGCAGTTGGATGAATTAGCGCAAATGGCCCTCCCGGAGCCGTGGCGGTTCAGGAAACCAGCCAATGTGACGAAGAACCAGGACACACCTATTCTGGAACGCTATATACATATGATTTTTCGCAAACAATGCATTGAGTTCAATTCAGCAGAAGATGCCAGAAAAGCAGCACAGTTTTTCCATGTGGAGAACGAGAGGGCCTGTTTCCATACCGGGCTTTACAACAGCCGGTATAAGGGGATTTACGCCTTCTTTGACCGGAACCACAAGAAGGACTCCATGCTGGAATGGTATTTCCGGGGATTTTGTGACGAGCTGTCACCGTGGCTGAGATACATACAGCCTCTGCCGCAGAAGCCTTCATACTACACAGCAAAACAGGGAGCGGGATTTAATCCGGACTGGCCGATCAGGGTAAACGTAGAACACATATTAGGGGATACAGAAAATCTGGAGAGGATTCCGGCGAAGATCCGCAAGGCAAAGAACCTGCCGCTTTTGTTTGAAACAGCGGTGGAACTTGGCAGGCGGCGGGCTGTGGTGGAACCGGGACTTGTGGTGCCGCAGGGATACCAGGGAAAGATTCAGTACCTTCTCCCGGTTTATCTGACGAACATGAAGAAACCGGACCTTGTGATGACGCTGGAAGTGATGGATGGCTACTATATGGGACACACCTGCCTGACTCTGGAGATGGCTTACCTAAACGCCAGGGTGGTCGCAAGGCCGCTGGTCCCGTGGCTGACAGAACTTGTGAAGTAAAGATAAGAGAATAAAGATAGAGAGACGCCCGACAAAGTTAGATGCACATAGGATGGTGCTTTGTCGGGTGTTTCTGCCCTATAGGGGCTGCGACAGGGTTCGGGGATTTATAACATTTCTCACTGTGGCAGCAGGGTGTCTTGCATATTAATACAATAAGCCTGTCGAAAGATGGCTTGGAAGGGAGGTGGTGCTGGTTCGTGCGGCTCCGGCCGTGCCGCATGGAGTAGGGTAACGGCCAACATCCCTGCAGATAGCAGGGGCAACGAAAAATACATATATCAAATGCCTGGTTCGCGAGAAGGCAAAGGATATTTCATAAGGCGGTTTTACATATGTTCCGACAACGTATCGGAAGGTATCGAAAAAAATCGCTGTGGAGTACCCTCTGGTCTTGCTGCGCTTTTTTCAGGTATTCGGGCGGATTTGGGTGTACTTCCGGCACTCAGGTCCGCCTTTTTCCATGTCCTTTGCCGCGTGCTGCGGGTATCACAGCCTGTCTGTGAATGACCACAGCATCCCGTGTCCGGGCGGAAAGGACACGACATGGAAAGAAAAAAAGATAAGTCCGGACTTACGTTCCGGCAGCTACGGGAGATGGTTGGAAACGGTGCAGGGCATAAGACTCCGACTGCAAGGCAGTTAAGGGAATCCGGGGAAGAACCTGTGGCGGTCCGGGAGATCGGGTCGGACGGGAGCCTGAGTGTGTATCCGGGTGGTTACGCTGTCTACTCCAATGGCAGCGGCACTACCGTGGTCAGTATAGGAGAGTGCGGTGAATATACATACCGGTTCCATGACGGGGAGGATGGCCTGCCCACAGAAAGCCGGCTCCTTCTGGATGGAGATGACTGGAGCATAGCGGTGGCCTTAAAAGGAGAGGAGCAGATCGAGGCGAACCTTATGAACCGGAAAGGCGACCGTAAGGGCAGCAGGCAGTATGTGGAGGATTGGGAACATATCCGGGTGGAAGAGGAAGCGCCGGATGTGTTGGATGCGATCATTCAGAGGGACATGCTGTCTAAACTGTTAGATTGTCTGACGGAGCGGCAGCGTGAAGTTGTTACGGCATACTTTTTCGATGGACTTACGCAGCAGCAGATTGCGGACAAGCTAGGGATAGCAAAACAGTCTGTAAACGAAAATTTGAAGGCCGCAATAAAGAAGATGAAAAAAATATCAAAAAATTTTTGAAGTACCCTGACAACCCCCTTCTCCCGCGACAACAGGTGAAGGGGTTCATAGAAAACTCCATCCCGGAGGCACAGCCGCCGGAAACAGATTTGACCGGAAGGAGGATAAGTCAATGGATGCAGCAAAGAGATTCACGATGGACATCGGCACCAGGGATATGGGCAGGCCCATCTGTGACGTACACAAAAGGGGAATCCGTAACCGGGTTCTGGATGCGCTCTTTGGCAGGGAGAACCGTGTGCTGATCATCATGCCCAGTGGATGTGTGGACAGCGTTTCATTCCACCCCGTGGAAGCGCCTGCAGAGGAGGACACCGATGGGAGTTAAAGTTACAGAAAGCACGGCAAAGACCATTTACGTTTGTTCCCCATATAAGGCTGCTTCCCTTTCAGAAGCGGACCGGGAGTGGGAAATGAAAGAGAACGTAAAAAGGGCACAGCTGGCCTGCCGGATATTAGTGAAGCTGGGGTATCTGCCTCTTGCACCGCATCTGTATTTCACTCAGTTCCTTGAGGATGATGATGAAAAGGAACGGGAGGAGGGCATAGCGCTTGGGATGCGGTGGCTGGCAGTTTCAGACGAACTGTGGGTATTCGGGGAGCGGATTTCTGACGGCATGAGCCGGGAGATCAGTTATGCCAGGAAACTTGGCATCCCGGTACGGTGCCTGCCGGAACCGGGCAGGCTGATTGAGTGCATCGTGAATGCGTGGAAACAGAGACAGGAAGGACACACGGAGGGCTGCCGGGAGCAGGGCGGCCAAGACCAGGAAGAAAGTGAGGACACGAACCATGAGTAAAAAGGATATGAAAAAAGAAGCAGTCATTTTGAGGGTGAGAAATCTGCACATCCATTTGGACGAGCATATGGAGACTACGAACCATTTTGAAAAGGAAGATGCACCATGCTGCTGCGGATGCCAGGGCGAAGAAGTGGAAATCGATCTGGATGAGCTGGCAGCGGAGATTGCCGGGGAGACCGGCATTGAGACGGGCATCGTAAAAAAGGTGCTGGCGGCAGAAGAACGCATCCTGGAGAAGATGGGCGTTGTTGAGGTTGTGGAAGAAGAAACCACAGAGGATGATCCGCAGGAAGCCAGCAGTGCAGCACAGGAGGAGCATACGGCGCAGGAGAGCCATAAGCCGGAAGGCAGTGCGTCTGATTTCCTGGAGAATGAGTTCCCGGAGATGTTGGGGCAGCTTCTGGGCGGGGCTATCCTCATGGGCATCATGGAGTCTGTGCTGCCGGAGGGGATGCGTCCGGGAAAGAAATCTGAAACAGGAGGGTTAGGCCATGGCAAAGACCGAAAGTAAGGGAAAGGCAGCAGGCAGCGCGCTGTTTCCGACAGTCAGCCCGGAGAAGATCGTGAAAGGCATGACTACTATCTTTCAGGGGTTCTCCATCATGTTTGACGGAATGGCGGAGCAGATGCAGCAGATGGAAGGAATGGCAGAGCAGCAGATTTCTACGGAATCTGCTGATAAGGCGGCGGACGGACAGAAGGAACAGGCTGACACAGCGGCAGGCGATTCCAAAATGACAGAGGAGGAACTGCCGTTTGAGGCAGCGCCGGAAGATAAAAAATCCACAGCCACAATTACCGTGGATGACCTTTTAAAGGTTGCAGCGCAGAAGATCACCATGAACCGGAAGAACAGCCCGAAGATCAAGGCATTGCTTACTTCCTATGGCTGCGGTGCGGTCAGTGAGCTTCCGGAGGACAAGAGGGAGGCGTTCTTAAACGACCTCGCACAGCTGTGATGGTGGATGCCTATGGGAGCACACGCATTATTATCCGCATCCAGTTCCAAGCGTTGGCTGAACTGTCCGCCATCCGCAAGGCTGGAGGAGAACTTCCCGAATGAGAGTTCCTCTTATGCAGAGGAAGGGACGTGGGCGCATGAACTGTGTGAGTACAAGGTAAAGAAGTACCTGCACCGGCGGATGAAGCGCCCGCAGTCCGAGTATCTGACCGAGGAGATTGAAGGGCTGACCGATGTCTATGCGGAGTTTGTGATCTCCACGATTGAGGGGCTGAAGGCACAGGGGCTCTCTGTGCTGGCACTGGTGGAAGAAAAACTGGATTACAGCCATATTGCTCCGAGCGGTTTTGGTACCGGGGATATGGTGATCCTGGCTTCCGGCCTGCTCCACGTCTGTGATTTCAAGACAGGTTCCGGTGTGTTCGTTGATGCAGACCACAACACACAGATGATGCTGTATGCACTTGGCGCACTGCATGCCTATGACTATCTGTTTGACATCCAGACTGTTTCCATGACCATCATCCAGCCACGGCTTGAGAATATCAGTACGTTTACCTGTACGAAACAGGAACTTCTGGATTGGGCTGAGAGCATCCGGCCGGTGGCAAAGATGGCATTTGAGGGAAAAGGCGGGCAGAAACCGGGTGACTGGTGCAGGTTCTGTCGGGCAAAAGCTATGTGCCGCGCAAGGGCAGAGGAAGCCCTGGCACTGGCGAGAGAGGAATTTCTTGACCTGGATCGTGGAGCGTTGGCAGATGAGATGGAACTGACCGATGCCACGGCACCTTACAGCCCGGACACAGAAGCCCCCACCTTCAAGTCTCCGGCCTTGATCTCCCAGCAGGAGATTGAAGCCATCCTTCCGACACTGAACCGCATCTCCGAGTGGATCACCGCCGTATTTGCTTATGTTTCCAACGAGGCGATCAACCACGGTGTTGTCTGGTCCGGCTATAAGGTAGTGGAGGGCAGGAGCAAGCGGCAGTTCACAGACACAAAGGCAGTAGTGGATGCCGCAGCGAAGGAAGGCTTTACGGATGTGTATAAGCAGGAGCTTATCTCGCTTACGGAATTTGAGAAGATGATGGGCAAAAAACGGTTTGCACAGATACTGGGTGGGTTTGTGGTCAAGCCGCCCGGCAAGCTGGCGCTGGTGCCGGAAACAGACCCTCGTCCGGCAGTGGATTTAAACGGGACTGCCGAAGATGAATTTGAAGTGCTGGATCAGTGATCCAGTTAAGAAATGAAATATAGGAGGACAACGACTATGGCAACTAATACAAACCCTACGAAAGTGATCATTCCCTGCCGGATTTCCTTTGCAAACATCTGGGAACCGAAGGCGATCAATGGCGGTGATGAGAAATATTCCGTCTCCTGTGTCATTCCAAAGAGTGACAAGAAAACCCTGGCCCGTATCCAGAAAGCAGTGGAGGCGGCAAAAGAGGATGGCAAGACACGCAAATGGAGCGGGAAGATCCCGCCGAACCTGAAGCTGCCCCTGCGTGACGGTGATATCGACCGGCCGGATGATGAGACCTATCAGGACTGTATGTTCGTGAACGCCACATCGAAAGATGCACCGGGTATTGTTGACCGCAGGGTACAGCCCGTGACAGACCCGATGCTGGTTTATTCCGGGTGTTACTGCAATGTCAGCGTGAATTTCTATCCGTTCAATGCCAACGGCAACCGAGGTGTGGCTGCCGGCCTTTCCAATATCCAGTTCGTGAAAGACGGGGAACGTCTGTCCGGCAGGGCATCTGCGGAAAGCGAATTTGACGCACTGGAAACGGAAGAGGAAGAGGTTCTGGGCGAAGATATGCCGGATTTCCTGAAATAAAGCAACACAGCAATGAAATGATGGGAGCCGGGAAGGAGGCGGATGCCTTCTCCCGGAGTTCCCATTACATGGGGTGATGAACATGAATGAGATTTATACAGACAGCAGGCCGCCGGACAGTCCGCAGGTGCTTTCCATTGATTTGGAGACCTACAGCAGCGCAGACCTTTCCAAGTGCGGTGTGTACCGGTATGTGGAGGCAGATGATTTTGAAATCCTGCTGCTGGCATACGCCTTTGACGAGGATGAAGTGCGGATTGTGGATATGGCCTGCGGGGAAAGTGTGCCGCAGGAGATATGGGATGCCATTGACGATCCCGGCATTATCAAAGCGGCATGGAACGCACAGTTTGAGCGTACCTGCATCGGACATTACCTGGGGCGGTTGCTCTCCCCGGACGGCTGGCAGTGTTCCATGATACACGCGGCATCTCTTTCCCTCCCGCTTGCACTGAGGAATGCAGCCCTGGTGTTAAAGACCGGGGAGCAGAAAGACCGGGCGGGGGAGAACTTAATCAAATATTTTTCTGTGCCGTGTAAGCCGACAAAATCAAATGGAGGGCGCACACGGAACCTTCCGCAGCATGATCCGGAAGGGTGGCGGAAGTTTAAGGATTACTGCCTGCAGGATGTCCGTACTGAACGGGATATCCGCAAACGGTTAGAGGCATTCCCAATGCCGGAGGCTGAATGGAACTACTACCATATGGACCAGCGGATTAATGACCGGGGTGTCAGGATCGACACGGTGCTGGTGCAGCAGGCGATTGCCTGTGACCTGATGCTGTCGGATGAGATGACAAAAAAAGCCTATGAACTGACCGGCCTTGAGAACCCGAACAGCGTCAGCCAGCTAAAACAGTGGCTGGAGGAAAAAGGCATCCCGATGGAAAGTCTTGGCAAAAAGGATGTGGCGGCAATGATCACAGAACTGGATAAGAACGGATGTGACCAGGAAGCACTGGATATGCTGAAACTCCGGTTACAGATGGCGAAAAGCTCTGTGAAGAAATACCAGGCGGCGGAGCGGTACGTCAATCAGGATGGCAGGGCTAAGGGGTTGTTCCAATTCTACGGCGCCAACCGCACGGGGCGATTTTCAGGAAGGGGAATCCAGCTTCAGAATTTGCCTCAGAATCACATTTCCACACTGGATGAAGCGAGAGAGCTTGTGAAGATGGGGTGTTTTGAAGCAGTGGAGATGCTCTACGGCAATACACCGGATGTGCTGTCCCAGCTGATCCGTACTATGCTGGTTCCCAAAGAAGGCTGTGAGTTTATTGTTGCAGACTTCTCAGCGATTGAAGCCAGAGTGCTTGCGTGGGAAGCGGACGAACAGTGGCGGCTGGATGCATTTGAAAAAGGGGCAGATATCTACTGTGAGTCTGCCAGCCAGATGTTCCATGTGCCGGTAGTAAAACATGGCGTGAATGGTGACCTCCGGCAGAAGGGGAAGGTAGCGGAATTAGCCTGCATTGCGCGTAACAGCAGGGTGCTGACGAGTCGGGGACTTGTTCCTATTCAGGAGGTAACTATAGGGCATCTGGTATGGGATGGTGTGGAATGGGTACATCACCAGGGACTGATTTTGAAAGGTCAACGGCCAATCCTGTATTATGATGGCTTATCAGCTACCCCGGAACATCTGGTGTATGTTGAAGGTAAAGACAAACCGGTACCTTTTTCTTACGCAGCGGCGCAGCATCTCCGGCTTCAGCGGATGGACAGGCACGGTTATTCCGAAGATGTGTATTACGGATTTTCGGTTGTTTATGACCTTCTTAATGCAGGTCCCCGGCATCGGTTCATCGTAGATGGCTGTCTGGTGCATAACTGTGGTTATGGCGGCTCCGTGGGCGCACTGATTTCCATGGGTGCGCTGGATATGGGGCTGAAAGAATCAGAGCTGCCGGATCTGATCCAGAACTGGAGGGAGGCAAACCCGAAGATCGTGCAGTATTGGTGGGATGTGGAGAAAGCAGCGGTGGAGACCGTAAAAACCCATAAAGAACACAGTATCAAGAGAATCCGTTTCCGGTACTATTCCGGTACGCTGTGGATGGTGCTGCCATCGGGCAGGAAACTGGCATATCTTCAGCCGAAGCTTCAGCCGAACCGGTTCGGGCGGATGAGCCTGACTTTTTGCGGGACAGGGGCAAATAACAAGTGGCAGAGGCAGGAGACGTATTCTGGAAAACTCGTGGAGAACTGTATTGCCGAAGGGACGGAAGTTCTAACGGATAGGGGGCTTATCGCTATTGAGAAAGTTATGCCGGATGACCTGCTGTGGGATGGCGTGGAATGGGTGCCGCATGAGGGGCTGATTGACAAAGGAATGCAGGAAACAGTGATTGTCAGTACCGGATGTGGCAGCGGACTGCATATGACGGCCGGACACAAAATCCTGACGGAGAAAGGATGGTGCGAATGTGGGAAAAGTGATGGACTTAGTTGGGCAGAAGTTTGGACGCCTCACTGTATTGGAAAGGGCAGAAAACGACAGGCACCACAAAACACGCTGGCTGTGCCAGTGCGAATGCGGAAACCAGAAGGTCATTTCCGGGGATTTATTACGGAATGGAAAAACAACTTCCTGCGGATGTTTCCGTTTCCACGATTTAACAGGGCAGACCTTTCATTTCCTGACAGTATTGAAACGGGCAGAGAACACAAAGCAGGGGAAAACGCAATGGCTGTGCAGATGTGTATGCGGAAAAGAAACCATTGTTCCGGCGAGCGATCTGACCAGAAAAAAATATCCAACAAAGTCATGCGGCTGTATGTCAAAGCACCTGATCTCAGAGCATCAAAAGACACATGGGATGAGCAGACATCCGGCATGGGCGGTGTGGCATTCGATGAAACAGCGGTGCCTGGACCCGAACCATCCTGCTTACCACAATTACGGCGGGCGTGGAATTACAGTGTGCCAGGAGTGGCAGGACAGTTTCGAGCGTTTCTGGGCAGATATGGGTTCTTCATATCATCCCGGATTAGAAATCGACCGGATAGACAACAGCAGGGGTTATTGTGCGGAAAACTGCCGATGGACAACCAGAAAGATCAATTCCAGAAACAAGAGAACCAATCGTGTGATCGATACGCCATATGGAAAAATGACCGTAGCAGCACTGGCGGAACTGACAGGAATCGGGGTAACGACTTTGCTGTACCGATTGGATCACGGCTGGCCGGCAGAATATCTGTGCGTCCCTCCAGATTTCAAGAACGAGTATACGACATCAGGAATTGCGGTCCGAGGCACAGATTTTGTGTATTTGACAGAGGAACAGGAAAGCTGCGTATCGTGAGCAACTGCACACAGGCAATCGCCAGGGATATCCTGACGGAAGCGATGTGGCGGCTTGAGAAAGCAGGATTTGAGATCGTGGGCCATGTGCATGACGAAGTCATTATTGAAGCGCCCATCGGGAAGTACACGCCGGAAGATATCTGTAAGGTCATGGCGGCAAATCCCCGCTGGTGCATGGACTTACCGTTGGCGGCGGCCGGCTATCGCGGCGATTACTATTTTAAGGATTGAGGTGGCGGCATGGCTCATGTGATGGAAATGAAAGACGGAAAAACAGCCACGGTGTTTGGACTTAGGGATGTGCTGGAGATAGTCGAAGAATATGCCGGACCGGAACCAGGGCGTTTCATTGAGGATTATGTATCTGAGATCAAACAGGATAGGGTGGACTTTGAGGAACAGGAAAAATACTACGAAGGCAGGCTGGAGAAGCAGGAGGACCATTACCGGGCGCTTCTGAACAATGTGAAAGAAGAGCTGGAAGCAGCAGGGAGGCTTTTGGAAGCGCCGCGTTTAAACCGTACAAAGCTGGCGGCCGCCGTGGGAAACATCCAGAAGATGGTCTGGGCTGAACTTTAGGTGTGCGGGCATATACCAAATGGCATCTTAGGATGCAGAAAGCGAGGATTTTAATATGAAAACAGGCAGAAGTCTGAAGGAAGTCATGGCGGAACTGGACCGCCAGAGCAGGGCAAAGAGGGATTATATCGGGCCGGCGGAGGCATTCCATCTCAGGGATGACGGCCGGACGTTTGAGATCAACCATATAGTTTCCGGGCAGCAGGAAGTCTTTGATACCAGCCAGCTTTTTCATAGGCAGGTGGCATCGGCGCTTGGAATCCCGGCAAAGTATTATGACATGATGTCGGCACAGAAACCGGAACTGCTGGCAGAGAATGTGAACGCATGGTTTGCGGATAGGACGGGCAGCTATATGATCCGCTCCATGGATTATGGCAGCGGTCCGGTGGCAAGGGCGCTCCTTTCAGAACGGTACCGCCGCATTGACAATATGGAGATCGCCACGGCAGTCCTTCCGTTATTTGCCGGACAGGAACAGTATGAAGTGGTTTCCTGCGAAGTGACGGAGAACCGGCTGTATTTAAAAATCGTGAATCACCGGCTGGAGATGGCGGTTGTTCCGGGAGACTATGTGCAGGCCGGCGTGGTGATCTCAAACTCAGAGGTCGGTCTTGGCTCCGTTTCCGTACAGCCGCTGGTCTACCGCCTTGTGTGTACGAATGGGATGGTCGTCAATGACATGGGTGAAAGGAAGAACCATGTGGGGAGGACAGCCAGGGCATTAGAGGACAGCTTTCACATTTATTCGGATGAGACCATCGAAGCGGAGGACAAGGCGTTTCTTTTAAAACTCCGGGATGTGACGGCTGCGGCGATTGAGGAGAGCCGTTTTGCACAGGTGGTCGGCAGATTAAAAGAGGCGGCCGGTGTACCGATTACAGGAAAGGTGTCGGAGGTGGTGGAACTTACCGGCCGCAGCTATGGTCTGAACCAGGACGAGCAGGACAATATCCTGCAGTATCTGATTTCCGGCGGTGACCTCTCACAGTACGGTTTATCCAATGCCATCACGCGGGCAAGCCAGGATGTAGAGTCTTACGACCGGGCGACTGCGCTGGAGGGCATCGGCTGGCAGGTGGCTGCCATGGCGCAGCAGCAGTGGAAGGAGATGAATGGGTAATGCCTGAGAGAGATTTTGGATTCCGCTGGGTGACACACTCATCTGAAACCACTGCCGGTCATCCCTCCAGGCATTCCCACTCTGATCCGACCGCAGACGCGGCCATTGGCAACCTTATGCGGGAGGAAAGGAAAAAGCACCCGTCCAACAGGCATGGGAAATCCATCCGGAAGAAAAACAGCAGCCGGCGGACACTGGGAGGAGGAAGAAGCAGTGAGGGAAAATGAAGTGGAAAAGGCATTTGTGGATGCAGTCAAAAAGGCTGGCGGTAAAGCGGTGAAGTTTACCAGCCAGACGATGAACGGGGTGCCGGACAGACTGGTCCTGCTGCCCTGCGGCAAGTGCGCTTTTGTAGAACTGAAAGCTCCCGGAAAACAGATGCGGAGGCTGCAAAGAAAACGGAGGGAGCAGTTACTGGCGCTTGGATTCCCTGTGTTCTGCGTGGACCGGCCGGAACAGATACGGCCGGTCATGGAAGCGCTTGGGAAGTGGGAACCGGGAGAACCGGTCCCAACAGGCATAGGGGCAGAAATCCCCGAACTGATAAATATGATACTGCCGGGAGAAAGGAGGCATTTGTGAAAATCGAGCTAAAGTGTGATATGTGTTCAAAGAAAATATGGCGCTATCCAAGTCAGATTAAAATGCATAATTTTTGTTCGCGTGTGTGCTTAGCGGCTTATAGCAATAAATCCAAAAATCCTCATGGATATGCTGATTTAAAGGACTATAGGAAAATTTCAGAGCATATGACGAAGCTGAACCGCAAACTTAATCCTGAAAGAATGACTGAGCAGACAAGAAAAAAATTGCGTGAAGTTCACTTGGATTCTGGGGAAGGAAAGACCTATACAAAAATCTACGGAAAATTGGCACACAGAGTGGTAGCGGAACGGATTCTTGGAAGACCTCTTAAACAGGAAGAAGTAGTCCATCATTTGGATTTTAACCGCAGAAATAATGAGCCTTGGAATTTGATGATTCTTCCTTCTAATGAGGCGCATCTTCGATATCACGCTAAATTAAAGAAATTTTTTGAAAAGGGTATTATTGATGAGTGGGTGGTTGAGGAGGTGGTTCCTGATGGAGTTCAAACCGCATGATTATCAAGAGTATTGTATTCAATATGTGAAAACACATCCAATCGCGGCGTTGTTCCTGACGATGGGATTAGGGAAAACAGCAATCACTCTGACGGCTGTGAATGACTTAATGTTGGATACCTTTGATGTGAGCAAGGTGCTGGTAGTAGCGCCACTTCGAGTTGCGCGGGACACCTGGCCGGCAGAAGTTGAAAAGTGGGAACATTTGAAGTTCCTTTCCATTTCCGTCATCGTTGGGGACGTAAAGACACGGATTGGGGCACTGAACCATCCGTCTCTGGTGTATGTCATCAACCGGGAGACGGTCAAATGGCTGGTGGAGTATTACGAGAAAAATGGCCTGCGGTGGGATTTCGATATGGTGGTGATTGATGAACTTTCCTCCTTCAAAAACCATCAAAGTCAGAGGTTCCGTTTCCTCCGGAAAATCCGTCCGTTTGTAAAGCGGTTTGTTGGCCTGACTGGTACGCCGACTTCCAATGGTCTTATGGACTTATGGGCAGAGATTGGGATTTTAGATGGAGGACAGCGTCTGGGGAAATTTATCGGCCGGTACCGGGAAGCCTACTTCAAAGCCGGCAGCATGAATCCGCAGACTGGTGTGGTGTTCCAGTATGTACCGCGCCCCGGAGCAGAGGAACAGATCTACGAAAGGATTTCAGACATCACGATCTCAATGAAGGCCTTGGATTATCTTAATATGCCAGAGTGTGTGATGGCTTCCCATGAAGTGGAGATGAGCACGCAGGAAAAGAAACTCTACGATATGCTGGCAAAAGACCTGCTGATCCCGTTGGAAGATGGTGATATAGACGCTGCCAATGCCGCAGCCCTTTCCGGGAAACTCCTGCAGATGGCAAACGGCGCTGTGTATGATGAGAATGGCACAGCCCGCAGGATTCACAACCACAAGCTGGAAGCATTGGAGGATCTGATTGAAGCAGCCAACGGGCAGAGCGTTCTGGTAGCGTACTGGTTCAAGCATGATAAGAAACGTATTGAAGAACATCTCACAAAGATGGGATGCTCTCCGAGGGACATCAAGAACAGTGAGGATATCCGGGATTGGAATGCAGGGAATATCCCGGTTGCACTGATCCATCCGGCAAGTGCTGGACATGGTTTGAACATCCAGCAGGGCGGGCACATCCTGATCTGGTTCGGACTGACCTGGAGCCTGGAACTTTACCAGCAGACCAATGCCCGACTCTGGCGGCAGGGGCAGACCGATGTGGTGACAATCCATCACATCATTACGAAAGGCACAGTGGATGAAGATGTGATGGCGGCACTGGAAGAAAAGGACGTGACGCAGGAAAAGCTGATCGCTGCGGTCAAGGCCAGACTTGGCCGGTAAGGGCACAGTGCTTATTAAGACAAAAATACACGGTTCGGACGGGAGGAGGACGATTCATGGGACGACCGAAGAAAGAAAAATATGAAATAGAGGAGCGGTTCCTGACGGAAGCCCTCCTTCTGGCCGGATCATATTCGGATGCCGTAAAGGAAAAGAAACAGCTTCAGGATTTGATGATGGGAGAGTTTGAATATACCGAGGACATGGCGATCCAGGATTTGATCGGGGGAGGGCAGCAGGAAGGAGAGCGGGTACAGACCAGCAATATTTCCAATATCCCGGAAAGGGCGGCAATCCTGCTGGCGGATGGGTATGTGGAGAAACAGAAATACCGGATGCAAAAAGAAGCGCAGAGGCGGATGGATGAATACCGGAAACTCTGTGAGCAGGTGGAGATTGTGGAAACTGCCATGAATGAGCGGATGGATGACAGGACAAGGGCTGTATTCCGGTGCCTTTTCATAGAACATAAGGCATGGAGTGCTGTCAGGGATGAGCATGGGAATGGTTTGGAGAAAAAGGCCGTGCTTAGATGTAAGAATAAAATTATAGCCGCAATTGCACAAGAATTAATGGCGGTTGAAATGGCTAAGGAGATGCAATAATGGGAAGAAGAAAAAAATATGAGGAGGAAGCCAGCACAGAAGGGAAAAAATATGTGTTGGACACAGTTAGGAGATACCGCCAAATGAAGTCCGATTGTACAGAATTGGAGAATAAAAGACCGTCCCTTATTCAGCGCGGAAATATAGATGTGGCTGCATTTGATGTTAATGATCTGCTGTCTGAGAATACATTTGTTGACCCGGTAATGACAGAAGCAGATCAGAAAGTGATGGATCAGTATTTAGCTGACAAGGAAAAAGTGTATTTACTTGAATATGGCATTAGTATCTTAGAAGAGGGACAACGCAGCTTGGCAGAGGATATGTTTGTGAAAAAGATGTCCCGTATGGAACTGGCGGAAAAGTGGCATTTTTCACAATCAACATTGACAAGGCATAGAAAAGAAATTATCAATAGTCTGGCATTACAGGTAGACGCTTATATGTTTTGGAAGGCGCAAACGCTGTTTGAACAATGACTAATAGCTTCGGGTAAAACCGGAGCTTTTCTTGTTTTCCATATAGTGAACATTTCTATTTTTTTAATGAGCATTTCTTTTGATATGATGGACATTCCGCCTATTTTATTGCCACCGAAAACCGTGGTATTATTTATAATGCCGAGAGGCGGAGGATAGAGATGTCCTCCAAACATAAAGCTGGAGCAGGAGCGATTCTGTTTCCGGCTTTTTCTTTTGCAGACACCACGGGAGGTGAGAGGGTTGGGCAGGAAAAACAGGAGGAAGGAATCAGCGTATTCCCGGAAAATGAGAAATCCGGAGAAACTGATATCCAAACCGCAAACAGACATCGTACATAACGGCGCGGCTCCGGTCAGAGGCGACATTTGGTTTGCAGAGCTTGGGAAGCATCCGGGGACGAGTGTCCAGGAAGGATGCCGGCCGGTGTTTATTATGAGCAATGATACGGCAAACGGGCATTCCGGTATTGTGACAGTCGTGCCGATGACTTCCAAGAAGAAAAAAGCATATCTTCCAACGCATGTTTTGACGGAAGCGTCAGACTGCCCCAATCTGGAACCTTCCATGGTGCTGGCGGAGCAGGTGACTACCATTGGCAAGTGCGCCCTCAAAAGTTTTGTGGGGCGTGTCGGAGAGGACAGAATACATGAGATTGAAAAGGCTGTGGAAGTGCATCTCGGTCTGGCTGGAAAGGCACGGGATTAGCGAGCACAGTCTTTTTATGTCCGGATTTTATATTCAGCAAGATTTCTAACCAGGATTGGAGATGATAAATTGTGGGAACTACCAGTAACGGCCGTGCGCCGGTGAATTTTGTAAACATCCCGGCGGATCTGAAGGCGTCCTGCCGGTTCTGTGTGTGGAAGATGGAGAAGGGAAAAGGCAGGTCAGCAAGGCTTACCAAGGTGCCTTATGACCCGGCAACCGGGAGAAAGGCACAGAGCAATAACGCCGCAACCTTCTCGGATTTCAACACAGTCATTAAAACTTATGCAATGGGCGGGTATGACGGCATCGGTGTCCGGGTAGATAACGGCATCGGTGCTTTTGATATTGACCATTGCATCCGTGAGGACGGGAGCCTCAACGATGTGGCAGCTTCCGTGCTTGGAATCTTCAAAGACGCTTATGTGGAACGGTCCCCGTCCGGAACCGGCCTGCGCGGGTTCTTCCATGTGGATGCGGATTTTAATTTTGACAAAACCATTTACTACATCAACAACCGTACCCTTGGCTTGGAGGTTTATCTTGCCGGGGCGACAAACCGTTTCGTGACAGTGACAGGAAATAAGTACCGGGAAGGAACCGTCCCAACGGATATGCCGGCCCTTCAAACTTTGCTGGATACGCTGATGAAACGAAAGAGCCAGGTGGTGAACACACACATTGAGCCGTGTTCCTATCTGTCCGATCAGGAAGTGCTGGAACACGCAGGGAAGTCTGCCAATGGGGAACGCTTCATGGATTACTACGAGGGTAACTGGCAGAAATATTTTGACAACCAGTCCGATGCGGATATGGGTTTCCTTTCCATGCTGGCGTTCTGGTGCGGCTGTGACGAGGAGCAGATTGACCGCATCTTCCGTACCTCCGGCATGATGCGTCCTAAATGGGACCGGCAGCAGGCCGGCACCACCTACGGGGCAATCTCCATACGGAATGCTGTGTCCACCTGCCGTGCGATCTACCTTCCGGTCAATCCGCAGGACATCACGGATGCGGGGGATGAGTTTAAGAACCTTGACGGGGGAGAGGTGGATTACAACCCGGATCTTTCCCAGATCAGGATCACGCTGGATGAGATGCAGCCGCAGTCCAATCCCCGCTATGGCCGGGATGAGATCGGAGTCGGAAATATGTTTGCAGACTATTTCAAAGGCGTGGCGCGTTATAACCGTGACAGGGGCATCTGGTATGTGTATGACGGGACGGTCTGGCGGGCGGACACGGGAGGGCTGAAAGTTGCGGAACTGGCAAAACTCTTAGCGGACCGCCTTCTGACTTACGCAATCAAAATCAAGGAGGAGGACACCAGAAAGCGGTTCATCGACCGCATCCGCAGGCTGCAGCAGAGGAAACACAGAGAAACCATGTTAAAAGATGCGAAATCCGTGTATCCGCTGGCGATGTCCTTTTTTGACCGGGACATTTACCTGTTCAACCTCGCCAATGGGACGCTGAATTTGAGAACACTGGAATTTAGGGAACACCGGGCAGAGGACTACCTGACGAAGATTTCCCCGGTCGTTTACGATCCGGAAGCAGACTGCCCGCGATGGACACAGTTCATGGAGGAGGTCATGCAGGGGGATGAAGAACGCATCCGGTATATCCGGAAGGCACTGGGATATGCACTGTCCGGTGATACAAGGATGGAGTGTCTGTTTATCCTCTACGGTGCGACTTCCCGTAACGGCAAAGGTACCATGATGGAGACGTTCCTGCGGATCATGGGCGACTACGGCCGCAACGCCGATCCCGCCCTTCTTGCCATGAAGTTCAACGCACAGAGCAACGGCCCTACAGAGGAAGTGGCGCGGCTTGCCGGCTCCCGGTTTGTGAACATCTCGGAGCCGGAAAAGAAGCTCACCATGGACGCAGCCTTTACCAAGCGTATGACAGGTAATGATTCCATCACGGCCCGGTTCCTGCATGAGAACAGTTTTGAGTTCCGGCCGAATTTCAAGATATTCATCAACACGAACCATCTGCCGAACATCACAGACCTTACACTGTTCGATTCCGGCCGTATCAAGATCATCCCGTTCAACCGCCATTTTGAGGAGGAAGAACAGGATAAGGGATTGAAGGCTTTCTTTGCGGAGGAAGAAAATATGTCCGGCATCTTTAACTGGCTGCTGGAAGGGCACAGGCTTTTTGAAAGAGAGGGGCTTGCTATGCCAAAATCTGTACTGGAGGCGACCGATGCTTACCACAAGGAATCAGACCGGATGGCACAATTTTTTACAGCCTGCATCGCAGATGCTCCGGGAAAAGAATTAAGGACATCTGCAATGTACACAAGGTATCAGGAGTGGTGTAAAGAAAATGGTTACCGGCCAGAGAGCATGAAAAACTTTAAGCCAGCCATTGACCGGAAATACACAATCGTAAAGAAACGCCCCGCAGATGGCAGCGGAAGTGCGACACCCATGGTGCTGGATGTGGAATTTCTGCCGGATGAGGATGTGGCCCCGGAGCTTGTGCCTGTTGATTAACGGCTTACTTATCCAGTCAGATGTTGCCGTTGTTGCCAGTATTTTAAAACTCATTCCGGCATTTTTTTAATTCCCACAATGTTATGTTTTTATCGGCAACAGCGGCGACAAAGGCAGGTTCATCGGCAACAATGCGGCAACATCCGGCAACGGAAAATGATGCCTTTCATCATTTTCAAATGCGGAAAAACGTGATAAATACGGTATTTTTAAAGAACAGCTCTTATCTGCTTTTCATGTGTTGCTGATGTTGCTGCTGATATGGTTAGCTTTTATTATTTATTTCCCCGTGAACGATTTATATTTTAACAGCAACATCAGCAACAAAGAGAAAAAACAGAAATCCAGCAACGATGAAAAGTACCGTATTTTCAAGGAAAAGCGGACTTTGAGGGAACGGAAAAAGGGAAAAAGAGGGGCGGTTATTCGGCAACAGATTCAGCAACAACCAGCAACGATTGTGGGAGTGATGGATTGTGTCTACAGCGAATCAAAAAATGATAGCGGATCATAGCAGGCATCTTTTGTGGCAGCTTGCTCTGTGGGAATCCTACAGGGTGAGCAGCGGCAAAGGGTGCCTGCTTTGATACATAAACCAAACGAGAGGAGAAGTAAAACTATGAGCAGGATTTTAACATGCGAACAGGTGTCAGACGGGCATCCCGATAAAATCTGTGACCAGGTTGCGGATGCTATTGTGACAGACTGTCTGGTACATGACAAGGAAAGCAGGGTGGCGATAGAGTGCCTGTTAAAGGACAGCCGCCTGATTATTGCCGGAGAACTGACCAGTAAGCACCAGCCGGACTATCGGAAACTGGTGGGTGGTGTGCTGGAACGTATCGGAAAGGGAAAGACGGAATACGGCAGGGTGGAGATCATCAGCCCGCTGGATGTTGCCCTCATGGTAAGGGAGCAGTCCTCGGATATCGCCCTTGGTGTGGATAAGGGCGGAGCCGGAGACCAGGGCATCATGTTCGGGTATGCCACGAATGAAACGCCGGAGCTTCTTCCGGTTCCGTTTGCCGTGGCGACCAAGTTCCTGCGGCTTTTGAAGAACCACCCGTCAAAGATGTTCCGGGCGGATGCCAAGGCGCAGGTCAGTTTTGATTACAGCAGCGGACGGATCACCACTTTTCTCTGCTCCGTGCAGCACAGCCCGGATGTGGAGGTCAGCGATTTCCGCCACATCATCGAGGGGATGATGGTGCTGGCTGCCTGTGAGTACGGGCTGAATGGTGACTTCGTGAAACTGGTCAATCCGACCGGACGGTTTGTGGTCGGCGGCTCTTTTGCTGACTGCGGTGTGACAGGAAGGAAACTTGCGTGTGATACCTACGGAGGTATCGGCAGGATTGGCGGCGGTGCGCTGTCCGGGAAAGACCCAAGTAAGGTAGACCGCTCGGCTGCGTATATGGCACGGAAGATTGCCCGTGACATTGTGCAGGCTGGATATGCGGAGCAGTGTGAAATTCAGATTGCCTATGCCATTGGGATGGAACATCCGGTGTCAGTTAACGTGGATTGCTTCGGCACAGAGTTCCAGCCGCTGGATTTTATCCAGGCTTATGTGGATGACAGCTATGATCTGACGCCGAGGGGAATTATCAGCAGATTGCATCTCCTGGATGTGGACTACAACCTGGTATCTTCTTATGGACACTTTGGAAAGCCCGGACTTCCGTGGGAGGAATAAAAAAACCTGCGACAATGGCAGGCTTTTAGATTCCCATAATATCGTGAAAATAAGGCAGGGTGGAATATTGATATTTTCGTGAAAATGCCCGTGGATGCATAGGCGCGGTTCCATTGACATGGTTGATGTATGTATCCACATAATCGTTTGCTTCCTGAACGATGGTTGGAAGATTTCTCATCATTTCAGCATATTCGTCCTGATCGACAAGGGCTGTTGTGGTTGAATCAAAGTAATCAATGTTTTTGATGATTGCTATTTTGGAATAGTCAAGACCGGATTTCGTTTTCTTTGACCGTGCGGTTCCAGTAAACATGAATGCGTTTTTGTGTCCGATAGACGAGCGGAACGGAACACAAATAAAGTAATCATCATGCGAATCAATTAACAGGCAAGTATAAGGACGTCCGTGCTTATGCATCAGTTCAGGATATGTAACAGGAGGGTAGTCCTGGGTAAATTTGGATGATAGGAGTGATAATTCTGAATCATATTCCATTTTTCGACACCTCATAACGTAAAAAGGCGAGGTCGACTAGTTGGAGTCAACCTCGCCGGGATTTCGCTTCGCTCGGTCAATTTTTATTTTACCGATGTGTCAGAACCGTCACACATCATCTTCGCTCGGTCAGTTTTTATTTTACCGACGAGTCAGAACCGTCACTCGTCATCATTTAGCGAAGGAAAGAAGAAAGTTCTTCTTTCACTTATATTATATGCGAAAGTGAGCTTTTTATCAAGAGGAATGAATCAGAATTTGAAAATTTTTTTGAATACAAGTAAGCGATATTCTACGCTTTGCAGCACCCCGTCGCTTGCGGAAGCTAAACATACACGTTCATGATATTCTTGCCGTCATGAACGGAATCTGTTAAGCAATGTTTCTGTGCCGCACATTGTGAAGCGTTTTTGTAAAAACAATGGATGAAGTACACACTGTAAAGAATATTGAGTGCCCGACTCATTGTTATTATATAGGGCAAGGAGCAAAATGGCAATAGTTTAGTTGCCTATTTGTTTAAAACCGGAATCGTCCAGTTTGAAAGAAAAAATGGACGAAAAAAGAAAAAATGGATGATTTTTGATTGGAGGTGGAGCAAATGCCATACAGACCAAACACACCGTGCAGACATCCCGGATGTGCGGCTCTTGTCTCCTACGGACAGAAATATTGTGAGAAACACAAAGCACTGCATCCGGAAGAAGTACGGTCAGCCGCAAAGCGTGGGTACGGAAAGAGATGGCAGAAAGCCAGCCGGGAATACCTGCAGGCACATCCGCTGTGTGTGTTGTGCATGAAGAAACAGCCGCCACGGTATGTGAAGGCGACAGTGGTTGACCACATCACCCCACACCGCGGTGACCAAAGGCTGTTCTGGGACCGGAGCAACTGGAGGAGTTTATGTAAGCAGTGCCATGATAAAAAGACACGGGCGGAAGATAACAATCCGACCTACACCTATTGAGCCGTGTCTTTCTCAATCACCAGCCGTCCTTCCTCACACTGGATGGATACGAAGCTGCCGGCTGTGAAGCCAAGCTGCCCCAGCCACTTCCCTTCCAGACGGATTTGTGGAGAAAGATTCCTGCCCTGGTAAGTGTAGTAGACTTTCCTGCGTCGGTTTCTTTTCTGTTTCTCTTTCAAAGGTTCAAGCCTCCTTTCTTTGCGGTACGGTCATGTTACCTCTGAAAGCAGAATATATCCAGCAGATCCAATGCCATAAATTACACAGATTTTTGTGGTTTTGTTTGTGTACATTATGGCGGAAAGGGCCCGCCGGGGGCCGGGTTCATTTCTCTGTGGTGAAGTGCCGCGGAGACCGCCGCCCCCTCAAACGTAAAAAACCGCGAATTTGACAGGCCGGGGGTCTGGCAGTTACGGCGCAAAATGAAACCAGCGGACGAAGAGGCGCGGCAGCACTGCCAGACCCCGACATTTCAATAACCGAAATGAACCAGAACACATGAAATCCCTTGATAAAATGGGAACTTTCATGTGTTTTTGTTTGTTCCGGTGGAATATGAAAATCCAGAATGAAACGGGAACTGCCCGTGCAGTATCCATGCCGCCACGGTGAAAATCCGCCTCACCATTTTTTATATGTTTTTTGGGATTTTTCCGCAAAATGAGCGGGGTTACGGCGCAGCATGGAAACGGGTGCGATAGGAACCGTACAGAGAGGAGGGGCAGCGGTGGGAGCAAATACAGAAGCAGAGATGCTGGAGGATATGGCGAAACGGTTCTGCCCCAACTGCGGTGCGGCGGTCGCGCCAAACGGAAGAGGCCGTCCGAGGATATTCTGTTCGGAATCCTGCCGGTATGCGTGGAAGAACAGAAACCCACACCCGGAAAACTGGAAATCCACCCGGACGGCCATCTGCCCGGAGTGTGGGAAACTATTTCTGGCAAGCCGGGAGTATGGGAGAGTGAGAAAATACTGCAGCCATGCCTGTGCCAACAGAGGACGGGCGAAACGAAAGGAGCGTGAGGGAAATGAAGGATAAGATGGAAACCATCGGTGTGTACTGTGTCTGCAATACGATGGGTATCTGCGTACATGAGATTGACTGCTGTGAGGACAGGGTGTTTGCATCCGCAAATGGAGAAAACCCGCAGTGGTGTCCCATGAATGAACAGACGCGGTCGGACGGGGAAGAGGCGGAGCCGGGATTCTTATTCGGCTCTTTTTTCGTGCCGTTCTCAGAGGTCATGCGCGTCTGAAAGAAGGAGGACGCATGGATGCAGAAAACTGCACAACTGAAAGTGCTGCCGGTGGGCGTACTCAAGCCGGCTGCATACAATCCCCGGAAGAAACTGAAGCCGGGGGATAAAGAGTACGAGAAGATCAAAAATTCCATTACGGAGTTTGGGTTTGCGGACCCCCTTGTGGTCAACGCCGACATGACGATCATCGGAGGCCACCAGAGATTATCCTGTGCGATTGACTTAGGATACACGGAAGTGCCGTGCGCTGTGGTCGATATCGACAAGGTCCGGGAGAAGGCCCTGAACATTGCCCTCAATAAGATTACGGGTGCGTGGGATGATTCCCTGCTGGCTGATCTGTTGAAGGATTTGGAAGACAGCGAATTTGATCTGGGAAAGACAGGATTCGAGCCGCCGGAGATTTCTGAAATCTTCAATAATGTACATGACAAAAATGTGCAGGAAGATGATTTTGATACGGAAAAGGCGGCAGAAGCAGAGGCTTTTGTGGAGCCGGGGGATATCTGGATTCTTGGACGGCACCGGCTGATGTGCGGCGACTCCACAAAACCGGAGGACGTAGCGGTTCTGATGGATGGGAAGAAAGCAAACCTGTGTATCACGGACCCGCCGTATAACTGTTCTTATGAGGGCGGCACTGGAATGACCATCATGAATGACCAGTGGACAGATAGTGAGAAGTTCTACCAATTCCTGCTGGATGCGTTCAGAAATGTGTATGAGAACCTGACGGACGGCGGGGCGGTTTATATTTTCTATTCGGATGCGGAGAAGGTGAATTTCTTCAATGCTACGGTTGCGGCAGGCTTTCATTATTCTACAACCTGTATCTGGGTGAAAAATGCGCTGGTGATCGGACGGATGGATTATCAGATGCGCCATGAGCCGGTAATCTATGCTTTTAAGGATACAGCACGGCATAATTTTTACGGTGACCGTAAACAGACCACTATCTGGGAGTTTGACCGGCCAACGAAATCCAAACTGCATCCGACCAGCAAGCCCCTTCCCCTGATCGCATATCCAATGAGGAATTCATCCCAGGCAAACGGAATTGTACTGGATCTGTTCGGTGGTTCCGGTTCCACCCTTATGGCGGCGGAGCAGCTTGACCGCATTGCCTGTCTGATGGAGCTTGATCCAAAGTATGCATCTGCGATTGTCCGCAGGTATGCAGCGTATAAAGGAGAAACAGGGGATATCACGGTAATCCGCAACGGGCAGAAACTCCGGTGCGATGAAATTTATATCTTGGAGAATGAAGATTTTTCCTTTAAAGAAGGCAGCGTGGATGAGAAACAAAAGGGCTGTAAGAAGAAAGCGGGTGGGGAAAATGGAGCATCCGTCTAATTTTGTAGATTTAACAGGGAGAAAATTCCAGTCATGGACAGTGGAAAGCCTGTCCCACGCAAAGGGATGGAGACTCTATTGGAACTGCCGGTGCGATTGCGGAAACCGGAAAATAATGCGCGGCGATGGCATCCAGAAAATACAGGTACCTTATTGCAGCCAGTGCAAGCCGAGGAATACCGTGCTGGACATTGCCGCAATCCCCAATGGTGTGGCTGCGCAGGTGAGGGAACGTAAGAGCGGAATATTTCAGAATGCCTTTATCGTGGACGGACCGGTTGTGTATGGTTATACGTCCAATGCTGAGTGCTTTTTGTTTGATACGGCTGATATTGAGAAGGCAAAGAAGCACACATGGAGCAGGAAGCATATGCGGGATGGCTGGTATGTGTATACGGTCGTTAAACAGAAATTCACTTATTTTCACACTTTGATTCTGGATAATCTGGAGTGCAGGAAAAGGATAGACCATATCAATAGGGATAAACTTGATAACCGCAGGGAAAACCTGCGGTTTTGCTGTGACCAGCAGAATGCGTTTAATCAGGGGATGCCGAAGACGAATACACTTGGGTACAAAGGTCTGGCGAAACACACAAGCGGAAGATGGAATGCTGTCATTACTTTTTGCCAAAAGAAGATCAGTCTTGGCCTTTATGGCACAAAGGTTGAAGCGGCAGCAGTATATGACGCGGCGGCAGAGCTGCTTTTTGGTGAATTCTGCAGGCTGAACAGGGAGTGTGTTGCCGGCGTTCCTCATGCGACACCGGATCAGAGATATTATGTGGTATACCGTTGTCTGAAAAGGCTGGAAGGAATCCAATGGGCGCAAAATCCGGAACTTTTGGATGCCGCGCTTAGACGTTTGCACCGGGAACAGGAGAGGCTGGCAGCATAGGAGGAAATCATGATAAAAAATAAAAATGAACTGACCCTCGGCAGCCTGTTTGACGGCTCCGGGGGTTTTCCGCTGGCGGGCATCCTTGCCGGGGTGACGCCTTTGTGGGCTTCTGAGATCGAGCCTTTTGCAGTGCGCATAACTACAGCAAGGCTTCCGCAGATGCAGCACTATGGTGATGTTTCAGGCATCAGCGGGGCGGACCTCCCGCCTGTGGATATCATCACCTTTGGCTCACCATGCCAGGATATGTCTATCGCCGGGAAGCGGGGCGGTCTGGAGGGTTCACGCTCCAGCCTGTTTTATGAGGCAATCAGAATTGTGAAAGAAATGAGGGAGAAGACCAATGGAGAGAAGCCAAGATTTATCTGCTGGGAGAATGTCCCCGGCGCCTTCTCCAGCAACAAAGGAGAAGATTTCAGGGCGGTCCTTGAAGCCGTCATCGGCATTAAAGAACCGGCCGCCCAGGTGCCTGCGCCTGACAAAAAAGGGTGGCCCTATGCCGACTATTATGTGGGAGACGGATGGTCAGCCGCATACAGAGTCCTTGATGCGCAGTGGTGGGGAGTGCCCCAGAGAAGAAAACGTATCTTCCTTGTCGCAGATTTTGCTGGGGAACGTGCCCCGGAGATATTATTTGAGTCCGAAGGCGTGTCGGGGTATTCTGCGGAGGGCTTCCGCGCGTGGCAAAGAGCTGCCGGAGATTTTGCGGATCGCGCTGGAGAGGCAGGCAGCGGAGGAACCGGAAGGATCGTCCTGAACGACCAGGGCGGGAGCCGTATGGATGTGACCAAGGAGGTCGCCTGTACCCTGCGGGCCGAGGCGCACCATCCCCCATGCGTGATGGAGGCGGCCGGGTTCTGTACGGAGCATTCTGCACAGTCGCGGGGCATTGGGTATGAAGAAGAAACCTCCCCCACGCTGCGGGCCGGAGTCGTTCCGGCGGCGGTCGCATTGGAGAACCACCCGGCGGACAGCCGTGTGAAGATTTCCGAGGACGATAAAGTACAGACACTGACTGGCAGGATGGGGACTGGCGGCGGGAACGTGCCGCTGGTCATGGCTGAGCCAGGGGAACCGCCAGAAGCCGAGATGTATGAGAACCATTCCCAGGATACCCGGTATAAAGGACCGCTGGACACAGCACCTACGGTCAATGCCACTTATGGCATGGGCGGCAATAACCAGCCTTTTATTGTTGAAAAACCAAAGACAATGAAAATCCGCAGCGGATGTGACGGTGGGGGAAAAGGCATTTTATTACAGGATGACAAATCAGCGACCCTTGGCTGCAACAATGACCAGACGGTGTTTGTGCCGTTCTGCAAAGGGACGCGCCCGCATTCAGTTGAGGAAGGCCAGGCCTGGAAAGAGGGGGAGGTGGCAAACACGCTGAACACCTTTGATGTCGGGGAAACCCGGTGCAGTGAACTGGTGGTAGGTGCGTTTGGTATCTGCTCCAAGGACAGCAACGCCATGAAGTCAGACAATCCGAAATCAGGATTTTACGAAGCGCAGACCAGCCGGACGCTGGATGCGAATGGCGGGAATCCGGGCTGCAACCAGGGCGGGATTGCCATTGTTGCCTTTGCACAGAACCAGAGGGATGAGGTTCGTGACCTTGGGGATAAATCCGGCGCGCTTGCGGCGGAATCGGGAATGAAACAGCAGACCTATGTCCTGCAGGGCAGCATGATCGGCAGGGAGGATAAGAACGGACCGCAGGGCAGCGGTATCAATGAGGATGTGTCCTTTACGCTGGATGCGGCCGACCGCCATGCAGTTGCCTACTGCATGACTACCGGGGAATATGCCCAGGTGGTGAAGGAAAAAGCACCGACTTTGATGGCTAGGGATTATAAAGATCCGCCAGTGGTAAATGCAAAGACCGCATCCGGGAAGGATGTGTTTGGTACACTGTCCGCCAGCATGGGGTCCAAACAGTGGCTTGGCAACCAGGAGGCATTCAGCGGTGATTATCATATCGTGGAACCGTACTATATTGTGCGCCGCCTGACTCCGACCGAATGCGCAAGGCTTCAGGGTTTCCCGGACTGGTGGTGTGAAGGTCTGGGGATAGAGAATCCGACCGCAGAAGAATTAGAGTTCTGGACGGAAGTGTGGGAAACGCACCGGAAGGTCATGGGGACATCCAAAAAGCCAAAGACGGAGAAACAGATCCGGAAATGGCTGGCGGACCCATACTCGGACTCCGCAGAATACCGCCTTTGGGGAAATGGTCTCGCGTTGCCATGCGCTTATTTTGTATTAGCAGGAATTGCCTGGGCCGCACAGCGGGAAGAAGAAACGGAGTAATGAACGATGGCGGAGGACGCCTTTGCTGCCGATGGGAAACCATAAGCAGCAGGGCGGGCCTCTGCCATGGTACATAGGAGGGATGCTTTATGGGATGGCTGATTGCTGCGGCTGCCGTTTTTGTAATTCTTGTGTTCCTTGTTGCCCTTTCCCTCTGTATGGCAGCCGGGGGTGAGGATGATGACGCGGAACAGATGAAATGGATACAGGAAATTGAGGAAAAGCGCAGAAAACGGAATGATGACAGTAACCTACACTAATGCACAATTCCCACCCGCGGATTTGTGCATTAGGTCAATTCAGCACATTTGCAGGGATATCCGTTGACTTATCCCGGCTTTAGAGTGATTAATACCATACGCCAAAGAACACCGGCACAAAAGCCGGAGAGAACAAAGAAAGGAGCGGCAGGACATGATGAAATTTGAAAAGAACATAGAGGAAAGAAAGGTACTGGTCAAAAGACTGGGAGAACTTACGGGGATTTCCCCTTACTACACAAAGGTTCCGAGATGTGCCTATGAGATTGGGGATTACACAGTAGAACGGGATGGAAGCCTGACAGTGGAAGAGGATGCGGCAGACCCTGGAATCCTTACAACCCTGAAAAATGAGGGGCTGGTCAAGGATACGGAGGGAATCCTCGAAGCGGCAGCAGAGAAACCGGAGCAAACCGAGGAAACAGATGGAACAGAGACCATCCCGGACAGCGAATATGAGTCAGAGGTCCGGGAGGAGGCAGCCGCACAGGAAGGAGAGGAACCATTGGATCTGGCAATCAGCCTACTGATTGGGGAGCACACAGGAAATACCTTAAGAAACCTTGTGAACATGATCTACAGCAGGGGACCGCTCCTTAGCAAAGCATCCGGCGGGAACTTCCATGTGGAAAAGGGGCTGGCAGAGGTCCTGAAAGATGATTCCTGCACCGCTACGGTCCAGACTTTTTTAAAAGCACTGGCAGACTACACGGAAGCACACGGCGGAATGGAGGGGCTTAAGATCACGGAGGAACAGGTTTCTTTCACGGGATTTCCGGTTCCGGCAGACCAGGCACACTCCGAAGCATTCTGCCGGCTGGCTGCCATGATGAATGCCATGGCGCTTTCCCAGAAACGCATACAGGCAAAAGAGGTCAACACGGATAACGAAAAATATGCATTCCGCATCTGGCTCCTCCGGCTTGGGATGAACGGGGATGCCTACAAAACGACCCGTAAGGTGTTGATGGAGAACCTTGGCGGACACGCCGCATTCCGGACCCCGGAGGAGGCTGAGAAGGCAAAGGCGAAAAATAAAGCGAAGCGTGAGGCAGAAAAGGCAGAGCAGACGGCAGGAGGTGAGGAGTCATGAGAGAAAGTATCTGCACATTAGCATACCAGAAAGCTGTAGATGCCATTGATGGGACAGAACAGGTGTATTTTAAGCATGGATGCTGGAACCCTTATGAACTGAAACCAACGGAGGAAGTGAAAAAACGGATCATGAACAGCGGGTATGGGGCAGATGTGGACCGGAAGGATGGGATGTTTTATGTATGCTGTCCCTGCAGTTCGGATATGTGGTAAACCGCAGTTTTCCGCAAATGGAGCCGGGAAATAATAAAGCACCTTCTCCATTGTAAGTGATATTACCTCTGAAAGTGTGCATTATCAAGTATTTTTCCCACCATAATATATACATTCTTCCCCCTGATCTTTGGTACATTTATGCCCGTTATCAACTTGCTATTATCTGCGTCCAGAGTGATATATAGACACAACAAAAGAACAGAAAACACCGCAGGCAGGCGGCTTTAGCAAAGGAGATAACGAACATGAACGAAAAGACAAGGGCGCAGATCGAGGCAATGAAAAACCAGACGATTGGTGTGGAGATCGAGATGAACAACATCACCAGGGAAAAGGCAGCAAAGAAAGCGGCTGAATTCTTTGGAACCGGAAGATATGGATACACCGCAGGGCGGAACGGATATTGCACCTGGTCGGCATGGGACGCACAGGGAAGGGAATGGAAGTTCCAGAGGGATGTCAGCATCGAGGGACCGGACAGCGAAAAATGCGAGATGGTCACCCCGATCCTGATTTACGATGACATCGAGATGCTCCAGCAGCTTATCAGGGTCCTCCGCAAGGCAGGGGGCCGGAGTTCGGCAAGCCGGGGCTGTGGTGTCCACATCCACATTTCAGGGCAGGGGCATACGCCGCAAACAATCCGGAACCTGGTCAACATCATGGCAGCCCATGAGGAACAGCTGACGCAGGCGGTCCGGATCGACCGATGGAGGCAGAGCCGGTACTGCCGGACGGTAGACCCGGCTTTCCTGGAACGCCTGAACCGGATTAAGCCGAAGACCATGGAGGCACTCAGCCGGTGCTGGTACAACGGGTCGAGGGACACCTCACATTACTCACCAACACGTTACCGGATGCTGAACCTCCATAGTTTTTTCAACCGCTATCATACAATCGAATTCCGGCTTTTCCAGTTTGATGAACCGGGAGACGGCAGGCAGGGAGGGCTTCATGCGGGCCAGCTCAAATCGATGATCCAGCTTTGCCTTGCGATGAGCGAACTTGCGAAAGAACTGCGGTACGCAAGCCCGAAAAAGCAGCAGGATGAGAACGTGGCTTACGCACTGCGGTGCTGGATGCTCCGGCTGGGATTCATCGGGGACGAGTTCAAAACCGCAAGGGATTATTTCATGCGGAATGCGGAAGGAAACTGCGCATGGAGGCATGGGAGACCGTAAAGACCAGACATATACAGGCACATCCGGGCGGGCGACCGCCCCTGGGGTGGTAGAAGGAGGCGAAGATATCATGAAAAACGAAAACAGGATGAAACATATGGATGCTGCCCCAAGAGGCAGGGCATTTAAAGTGACGGTGTCGGAAGTTTACCAGAGGGAGATCACCGTATACGAATCAGAGATGAAGGAAGCAACACCGGAGGAAGCCCTCCGCATGGTGGAGAACTGGTGGCAGGACAGCCAGATCGATTTAAACGAAGCGGATTTCCAGGGTGTGGACTATTCCCTGGCCGGAATAGAGGAATCCCCGGAAGAGACGGAAGGCGGTGAGTGACAATGGCTGGATTGTTTTCCTATGATTTTGCGTCAGCCGATGCGAGAAAACCCAAACGGTTCTACCTGGCCTACGGTTCCAACCTTTCCCTGGAACGGATGAAAAGCCGCTGCCCGGATGCCGTGGCGCTTGGCACCGCCGTCATTCCCGGTTACCGTCTCCTGTTCAAAAAGAGCAAGACAGGAAGCTACGCAACCATCGAGCAGGATGCCAACTGCTGTGTCCCCGCACTGGTCTATAAGATTTCAGAACTGGATGAAGCGCTGCTTGACCGCTGTGAGGGTTATCCCCGGTATTATTATAAGCGGAATTTCCGGCTTTCTGTCACGAGGCTGGATTCCGGCAGGCGGATGAAAGAAAGGAAATGGTGCATGGCCTATGTGCTGCACGAGGAACGCACCCTTGGGGAACCGGACATGGAGTATTTCCGGCTTTTGGATGAAGGGTACGGCGCATGGAATTTTGATACCGATATCCTGGATAAAGGGCTGGCGGACAGTATCGGGATCAGGGCTGCGGGAGAATACATAGAACACTGCCAGCGGGGGTAAAGTACACAATCTGCAGCCGGTACATTTGGTGGGTTATAACGCAGAAACTGCTTGCTATTACCGGCGAAAAGAGTGATGAATACCATACCGCCGGAGAATGGCGGAAGAAAGGAGCGAAAGCAAATGAGCAGGAAAAAATACTACATAGCATACGGGAGCAACTTATCAGTGGGCCAGATGGCCTGCCGTTGCCCGGATGCGAAAGTCATCGGAACTGCGGTCATTGAGGATTACGCGCTGCTTTTTAAGGGCTGCGCCACCATTGAGCAGAGGAAAGGAAAAAAGGTGCCAGTACTCATCTGGGAGATTTCACCCAGTGACGAAAAAAACCTTGACCGCTATGAGGGCTATCCCAACTTTTACTACAAAAAGGATTTGACATTAACAGTCCAAATGACCGGAACGGATGCCAGCCAGGAACTGACCGCAATGGTATATATCATGGATGAGCACCGCCGCCTCGCCAGTCCAACGGGCTATTACTACAAGGTGCTGGCAGACGGTTATGAGGACTTCGGGTTTGATAAAGCAATCCTGGAGCAGGCACTTGTGGACAGCGTTGGAAAACGTACAGCCGGAGTATTTTTGAACGGATATCAGGACGATTGCAGGGGGTAGCAGATGGGGAAAAAGAATTTGAATATCAAGCTGCCGGAGCCCTTACTGGATGAACTGGAAACCATCCGGAAAGAGCGGAGCTGGCAGGAAGGGCGCAGGGTTTCCAGAAACAGCCTGATTGAAGAGGCAATAGAAAAATACGTTACGGCGGCGGAGGAATACCTGGAGGGATTGTTTCAGGAAGGAAATTTAAAGCCGGATCAGCCATACCAGATTTCCGTGTGGGAGTTTCTTGGCAGGCATAAGGATGGCAGGATATCCATGATGACACCGGGAGGGTATGTGGATCTGGATAAAGCGCAGACAGAACGGCTCCTTTCCGGGCAGGCGGTAAAAGCGCATCCCGGATGCAGAGCGGATTTCCGGGATGCTCCTGCGGAGGAACTGCTACCGCAGGGCGTTCTGTCGGCACATCTGCGGGATGGAGTGTGGCAGCTTCTGACAGATATTGAATGCGGTACAGAAACGGTCCGCACCGTCTGCTATGACACAGAGGATATCTGGAAGAGCCGCGGGCAGGCGAAGCAGTTTTTCCTGCAGGCCATGGCATCCTCGGAGGGCAGTGAGAAGGAACGCTACATGAATATTTATATGAAACTGATGATGGGGATGAACGATTGTGATGATTCGGAGGTGTGAGCATGGTATTTCCAAAGAGAGAGACCGTGGAGAAAATCAGAAAGGAATATCCGGTCGGCTGTGAGGTAGTGTTGGACCGGATGGACGATGTGCAGGCACCGCCTGTGGGGACACACGGAATCGTGCGGTCAGTGGATGACACGGGCAGCATCAAAGTCGCATGGCGCACGGGCGGCAGCCTGCGGGTAATCTATGGGGAGGATGCCTGCCACCGTATCGATATGGATGAAACAGTGAAAGCGTTTCTCGATGATTATGGGAAAACACAGGCCGGAAGGAGCTGCCCACGCTGCGGAAGCCCCATGCCGCATCTGGAGCGACACGCTGTCAGCCAGAGGGCGCACATCATTGTATGCGACCTGTGCGGAACAGAGGAGGCGCTGGAAGATGCGGGTATGTCAGGGAAGAAACCGCTGTTTACATGGGCGGTATGGAAGGAGAGAGGAAAATGAGCCACAGAAAAATGCCTGCCTATGGAGAACGTGAGCACAGGGGCAGATACATACTGGATGATTACTGCTGGTCCAGGAACCATTGCAGGGCGGCCACAATCCGCCGCTGGAAACGAAAACTGAAAAAGACAGCCAGGGCAAAAATGCGGATGCAGCTTGTAAGGATGGAAGGAGGGTATGAATAAGATGGACGCTAAAGAATGGAAAGCGGGGGATACCTGTTTTGTGATTGTCAATAAGAAAAAGCGGCAGTCAATGGAATATAAAGTCCTGTCCTTCGATGGCAGGTATTATTTTCTGGAAAGCCGGACAGGGAGCCGTATCAATGCCTCCCCGTCCCGGATGTTCCGGTCAAAGGAAGATGCCGCCGCTTCACTGGGATAGGAGGCAGCTATGATGCAGAAACCAATGCCGGGAGCGGCACGGATGAAAAGGAACAGCTGGAACAGGGGCAGCGGTGTGTACAGTATGAGGGGAGAACTGAAAAGAGGGATTTCCCTCAATAAGAAACGGCTGAACCGTAAGGTCCGGCACAAAAATAAGGATGCCCTGAAAGGATGCGGCTATAAGCGTATAGGCAGGACGGTGCATATGGTGGATTTTACTTAAAAAGAAAATGGGGCCGGCGTTAATCCGGCTCCCTCCTCCAGTTTACCGTATATTCGCTCTGAATCCCAAATTTAGCAAGCAGTTTTTGAACCATAATGTATACAATTTTTTGCAGATATGTCTGGTGCATATATGGCAGGCTTTCATGCTCTTTCCGGCCGTCAATGATGTACAGTTTCAGCCAGAAATCTTTGTGTACATTATGGCGCAGTATGGACTTGATAATATGTGCTTTTAGAGCGAATATGTCACTACCGAAAGGGAAAACAAAGAAAAAACGGAGGAAACGGACATGAAGAAATTAAGCAAAAAAGAACGGGAAAGCCTGGTGGGGATCGCAAAGAAACACATTTACCCGGTGGAGGAACGGGGGGATCTGGAAACCCGCGATAATGACAGCGAGGATTTCCTGGATGTTGCCGTCTGGAGCATCAAGGCAGCGTTGGAGGCGGCCTACGAACTTGGGAAAGAAAGCGGCCAGGGTAAACGCAGCGGCAGGAAAATATCCCTGACAACAGCAGACGGGATTGCGGAGAGCCTGAGCAGCCTTTGGTACACTGGTGACTGCGACATTGCGGCTTTCACGGATGCGGTTGAGGACAGCCGGACAGGGGCGGAACTGGCCAGGAACCTTAACGGGCTGAGACTTTTCAGAAAATTCACGCTCCACAAAGAAACGGATACCAAGATCCGGCTGAAGGGAACGAACCGCCTGGGAAACATCAGCTACCTGACGGTTACGAAATAAGCACCAGAAAGCAGGCAGAGGCAAGGGGCTGGCAGGACCGGCCTTTTGCTTGTGCCTGTTTCAATACTGCGAAATACACAGTTTCCGGGGCAGATATTTGTGTACATTATGGCGCAGATATGAGTTGCTATTACCGGAACGTGACGGTAATATGTGTCACAACAAAGGGGAACACCCCAAAATCAAGGAGGGCACAGGCCATGAAGAAAAACAATTTTGCAGAGGAATACGCACGGGAGACGGAAATCAAGGCACAGTACCACGAGGCTGAAAAAGCAGGAAATGCGAAAGGGCAGGAAGCAGCAAGGATGGCCTACCATGAACTGGAGGAGCAGATCGCGGCAAAGGGAAATCCCTACGCAAGAATCTACCGGCTTTACAGCGAGGCACAGGAACGGGGCAACGAATACATTGACCTAAACGATACCATTTGGGATGAGCAGGTAAAGCCGCTGATCGGCAGCCTCCGGGAATACGGCATTGAAAAATTTACTTTTTCCTCCACCTGGTCTTCGGCGGTGGAAACCGCGTGGCTTTTCACACAGAACGGATGCAGGCTGGAGGGGCTGGTGGAGATCAACAGCCGACATAAAGCATTTATGAGCGATGAATACGAGAAAGCCCACGGCTACCTTTTTTCCATCGGGGAGACAGAGGACAAGTAAAGCGGAACTGGCCGGGAAAGGGGCGGTAAGCCCCCAAAGGCCGCCGGCTGGTACCTTGGCCGGACTTCCGGGAAAAGGCGGACACGGCCGGACGAGGCGGCACTGTGGGGCATTCTTTTCTTGGAACAATGATGAGCAGCATAACAGGCTGTGGATGGGATGCTTCGGGAACGGGAGGGCATAAGGGCAGAGAATAAAATACACAATTTCCCCATCTGATCTTTGTGCATCCTATTCCCGTAATTAACTTGCTATATGTGCGAAACAGAGCGAATATGTCACTACCGAAAGGGAAAACAGAGAAAACGGAGGAACACAGCATGAAAGCATATTACCATTTTCCTGAAATCACCAGCATGGAGAACCTTCAGCTGAAGGTCAGTTCTTATGGGGCGGTCCTTAGATACGGAGACAAGGTTCTGGTAACAGATATCGCATGGAAGGGATTTGCGGCGGCGGTTTACGAATTTGTGGAAAGCCCGGAGGAGGACGGGCTGGCAGACATTGAGTGCCGGTTAAACCTTCTGGAGATGACAGATGAGGTGTTCGAGGACGGCGGCCACGCCATCGCATGGTGCATGGAAAAAGCAAAATAGGATGAAGAAATCCAAAGCAGACAGGGGAAAGCGGCTGGAAAAGACCAGCCTTTTTCCTCTGTCTGTTTCCCATAAAGTACACAATTTTCCCTCCGTATCTTTGGTACATTTACAGTTCAGAATTGACTGGATAATGTGTGGGACCAGAGGTAATATGCTACTACCGAAAGGGAAAACAAAGAAAAACGGAGGAAAACACCATGAAAAACCTTTACACACTGAGAAATGAGTTCATCCTTAGAAATTACAACACGGCGATCACAAGAGCAGATTTTAAAGCGCATTTTACCAAAACGAAGGAACGCATCGAGTTCACATTCAACGGATGGGACGGGAAAAGCTATAACGGGGAAAGCCGCAGGGCATACATTTACCGGACAGGCATTCCGGGTTACGAGGAAGCACGGTTCATCAAAGTCGGCAGTCACCTGCATTTCATTGACGAGGAGAGCAGGGTTTTGGAAAAGGCAACCGGAACCTTCCACAAGGAAGCAGAGTGGCTGGTGGATGTTGAGAGAGCGCAATAGGAGACGGGAGGAGCAGACGTGAAGACAGAAGGAACGATTGGAATTCAGGAAAACGGAAAAATGGCGGCCTGCCATTATAAGGTGAAATATTTTGACAAACCGAGCCGCTTCGGTATCGAAGGAGGGCGGATTTCCAAACTGACGATCCGCAGGGAAGGAGAATTTACCTGCAATTATGACAGGGGATGGGGCATGGAACCGGAAGATGAAGCAACACGGACGGCAGTTGCCCTTTTGATGAAGGAATACAACTAAATTTCCAACCAGTGAAACAGTACCCGGAAAGGGACTGTTTCTCGTAGCAAAACAGACAATTTTCTCCCTTATCTTTGTGTACATTATGGTGCAGAATTGACTGGATAATTATGTGTTTCAGAGGTAATATGCTACTACCGAAAGGGAAAACAGAGAAAAACGGAGGAAACGGACATGGCAAAAAGAATGAGCAGGAAGGCGCAGGTTTACCTTACAAAGATCAAAGCAGCATCAAATGAATATGACCTGAAAGGAATTGAAATCGCAATCAAGAAGGACACAGCACTTGAATGGTCAGAGTTTACGAGGCTGAATGACGCCATTGAGGAAAAAAGAGTCGGTCTTCGCACGGATCAGGAATCAGCAAAACTGAAGGAACTGGTTTTCTTCCGGGCGAAAACGGAGCTGGACGGCTATCTGATGATGAAGGATGGGGATGGGTACACGGAAGAAGAAACGGAGCACCAGAGGGAGCGCTTTTGCAGTATCTACCAGATCATTGAGGAGGCGGAACTTGAAGATGAATATGACGCATGGAAACAGGTAAACGCATAAACATTGCGGCAGGCACACACCCCGGAAGGGGCTGTGCCCCGTTATCCCCGTTTTTATATAGATTGATTTTACTTAAGGACTTCTTCGGAGGTCCTTTTGTTTGCCCATTTTGGAGGAAAGGAGGGATGCCTTATGGCGACAAGGGGAAGAAAACCGACACCGACTGCGATTAAAGAATTAGAAGGGAATCCGGGCAAGCGCCCATTGAATGCGAAAGAACCGAAACCTGTCAAAAAGGCACCATCCTGCCCGAAGTGGCTGGAGCCGGAGGCAAAAAAAGAATGGCGGCGGCTGTCTAAACAGCTGGAGCAGCTTGGAGTGCTGACAGAACTGGACATGGCATCGTTTGCAGCTTATTGTCAGGCGTATGCCAGATACAAGGAGGCGGAGGAATTTATCACGCAGCATGGTTCCATTGTGAAAACCCCGTCAGGATACTGGCAGCAGGTTCCACAGGTGGCACAGGCACAGACTTATAGTAAGATTATGCTCCGGCTTGCGGAGCAGTTCGGACTGACGCCTTCGGCAAGAAGCAGGATTATTGCAGGCGGAGGGGATTCCGTACCAGCAGATGAGATGGAGGAATTGTTGGGAGGTGGAAGCTGATGGCAGAGGTAAGGCCGAAGGATTATCCAAAACTCAAAAACTATCAGCCGACAAAATTTATGCTGCCGGATTCCCATTATGAGAAAGCAAAAGCAGACCGGGCAGTGAAGTTTATAGAAAACTTAAGACACACCAAAGGGAAATGGGCGGGGAAACGTTTCTGGCTGTTACCTTGGCAGGAGCAGATCATCCGGGATATTTTTGGTGTGGTGAAAGAGGATGGAAACCGGCAATTCCGCATGGCATATGTCGAAATCCCCAAGAAAAACGGGAAAAGTGAGCTTGCGGCGGCTGTTGCCCTGTATATGCTTTATGCGGATAACGAGCCATCAGCGGAAGTTTACGGTGCGGCGGCTGACCGCCAGCAGGCATCGATTGTTTATGACGTAGCAAAGCGGATGATAGAATTTTCTCCTGCATTGTTGAAGCGTTCAAAGATCATGGGTGCAACGAAGCGTGTGGTAAATTACAGTAACGCCGGGTTTTACCAGGTATTGTCCGCAGAAGTTGGTACGAAACATGGTTTGAATGTATCTGCGCTGTGTCTTGACGAGCTGCACGCCCAGCCGAACCGTCATCTGTACGATGTGCTTACTAAGGGTTCCGGGGATGCCAGGGAGCAGCCTCTTTTTTTCCTGATTTCTACCGCAGGGACGGACAGAAACAGTATCTGCTATGAAGTACACACAAAGGCAAAGGATCTTCTTGCCGGCAGGAAAATAGATCCGTCTTTCTATCCTGTTATTTATGGGCTGGAGGATGACGATGACTGGACGGATGAGGAAAACTGGTACAAAGCGAATCCATCACTTGGTTATACGATCCAGATTGACCGTGTAAGGGACGCTTTCCGTGAGGCCCTGCAAAATCCTGCGGAAGAGAACGTGTTCCGCCAACTCCGCCTGGACCAGTGGGTGAACAGTGCCGTAGCCTGGATACCAGGCCATATATATGAAAAAGGGAGCATTCCCATTGATGTGGAAAAACTGAAAGGCCGTGAGTGTTATGCGGGGCTGGACTTATCCAGCACTTCTGACATCACGGCTTTTGTCATGGTGTTTCCACCTCAGTATGAAGGAGACAAATATATCGTAGTCCCGCATTTCTGGCTCCCGGAGGAGACGTTGGAACTGCGGACACGGCGTGACCATGTTCCCTACGATGTGTGGCGAAAGAAAGGTCTCTTCCATGTAACGGAAGGGAATGTGGTCGATTACAGTTTCGTCCGGAAAACGATCAATGAGCTGGGAGAGCAGTTCCACATCATGGAGATCGGGGTTGACCGCTGGAATGCCACGCAGCTGATCACTGACCTTGCCGGGGATGGATTTGAGATGGTGCCGATTGGCATGGGATTTAAGGATATGTCTCCCGGAATGAAGGAACTGTATAAACTGCTCCTGGAAGGGAAAATGGTCCATGGCGGGAACGAGGTACTGAGATGGATGGCAGGAAATGTGGTTGCTGAGACAGATGCCGCGGAAAACATCAAGCCGAGCAAGAAGAAGAGTACGGAGAAAATTGATGGGATTGTGGCCTGGATCATGGGGCTTGACCGCTGTATCCGGCATGAGATGCAGGGTAGTGTCTATGATGAGCCGGATCGTGGATTATTAATATTTTGAGGAGAAAGGCATGTATCAAAAAGTTGACACAGAGGAACTGATTGGACAGAGATTCGGAAAACTCCTGGTTCAGGAGTACAGCCATTTTAAGAACAACAAGCATTATTATAAATGCCTGTGTGACTGCGGCAAAATCTATATCAGCCATAGAGGGAGACTTCTTAGCGGAGGATCGACAAGCTGTGGCTGTGACAGGCCATACCGGCCCAATCCAAAAGAACTGATAGGCCGGCGCTTTGGCAGACTCACAGTTTTGGAGGATTTAGGGACAGACATATCTAAAAAACGCAGGGTACGTTATTACAGATGCAGGTGTGACTGCGGGAAAGAAATTGAGACTTCACGAACACGTCTGCTTAACGGTGAGGTGGTAAGCTGCGGAAACTGCACTTCCATAGAGAAGGAGGGCAGCTATTATAGATATACCTGTCTGGACGGAAACAGCTTTATTTTTGATGAAGAGGATCTGGATCTGGTCAGGAGTTACCGCTGGTATATGAGCAACGGATATCCGGTTACCCGTTCAAACGGCGGAAAGTACAGAAAACTGACAAGGCTGATGTTTGGAATTGTGGATGAGCCGGGAATGGATGTGGACCACATTGACGGCAATCCTGGGAATGAACGGAGAAGCAACCTGCGGTTAACAGGACACAGAAAGAATATGTGGAATACTAAGCTACGGAAAAGAAATAAAAGCGGATATAAAGGAGTTTCTTTTGACGCTGAAAAACAAAAATACCAGGCACAGATTGTTGAAAATAAGAATTATCATTTCCTTGGATATTATCATAATCCAGAAGAAGCGGCGGGGGCCTATGATGAGGCTGCCCGCTTTTACTTTGGAGAATTTGCCTGCGTGAATTTTCCACGTCCGGGCGAACAGTGCTGCCGAAGAAATCAAGAGGAAACGGTCAGACAGGAAGTTGTGTGAGGAGGAATAATCCAATGGGATTTTTAGAATGGATGGGTTTTTCAAAACCCAGGGATGCCCCAGGGGAAAATCTGCCGGAGGTGACGGACAGCGTCCGTGATTCCGGGCAGATTTTTTCTTTTGGGACTGCAAACAGCGGGGAAAAGGTGGATGAACAGTCTGCCATGCAGATTTCCACAGTGTATGCCTGTGTTCGGCTTTTAGCGGAAACAGTGGCGGCACTGCCGCTGCACCTATACCGTTACACCGATGATGGGAAGGGAAAAGAGAGCGCCTTTGACCACCCGCTGTACCGGATCTTATACCGGCAGCCCAACGATGAGATGAGCAGTTTTATCTGGCGGGAAACCATGATGACACACCTGCTTTTGTGGGGAAATGCCTATTCCCAGATCATCCGGGATGGGAGGAACAACGTCCTCGGTCTGTATCCGCTGCTCCCGGAAAACGTGGAAGTCGACCGTGATGAGCAGGGGCAGCTTTATTATATCTACCACGCCTACACAGATGAAGTGCCGGGGGAACAGAACCAGGATATTTATTTCAGGAAAGATGAAATCCTGCACATCCCGGGGCTTGGGTTTAACGGCCTTGTGGGATTTTCCCCGATTGCCATGATGAAGAACAGCCTTGGCACGACTCTGGCCGTGGAGAAATACGGGGCATCGTTCTTTAAGAATGGGGCGCAGCCAAGCGGTGTGCTGGAGCATCCGGGCGTACTAAAAGACCCGCAGAAGATACGGGATAACTGGACTGCGGTATACGGCGGAGCCAACAACGCGCACAGGGTTGCCGTGCTGGAAGAGGGGATGGCCTACAAAGCGATCTCCCTGCCGCCGGAGGACAGCCAGTTTTTATCCACCCGGCAGTTTGGCGTGGAGGAAATCTGTCGGATCTTCCGGGTGCCGCCCCACATGGTGCAGAGCCTGGAACACGCCACCTTCTCCAACATCGAACACCAGTCGATAGATTTTGTGGTGCATACCCTGACCCCGTGGCTGGTGCGGTTCGAGCAGGCGATCATCAAAGACCTTCTGCTTGAAGAAGAGCAGGATGTGCTGTTCCCAAAGTTCAACGTGGACGGGTTGCTGCGCGGCGATTACCAGAGCAGGATGAACGGTTATGCCACCGGCATCAGTAACGGATTCCTTTCTCCAAATGACATCCATCGTCTGGAGAACATGGACCTGATCCCGGCAGAAGAGGGAGGAGACGACTATTACCTGAACGGTGGTTATGTGAAACTCCGGGACGCAGGGAAATTTGCCCAGGCAAAGCAGGCGGCTGCGGAGCAGAACCAGCCGAAGGCCGATCTGGAGGAACCATCCGAAGGAACAGATAATGCAGTTGACAGTGAAAACGGGCGGAGTGAGAGTACGCCGCAAAAACCAAGAGAAAGGAAACGGAAACGATGAAGAAATTCTGGAACTGGATTCATGATGAAGCCGGCGGCAGGGTGCTCCGTCTGGAAGGCCCGATTGATGAGGAGTCCTTCTGGGGCGATGAGGCAACCCCCAAGGCATTCCGGGAGGAACTGGAGGCAGGCAGCGGCGACATTACTGTCTGGATCAACAGCCCCGGCGGAAATGTGTTTGCGGCAGCGGAGATTTATACGATGCTCCGGGATTATAAAGGTGCGGTCACCGTCAAGATTGATGCCATTGCCGCTTCCGCTGCCTCTGTGGTAGCGATGGCCGGAAGCAGAGTGCTGATGTCCCCCGTGGCAATGCTGATGGTGCATGATCCGTCAACCATTGCTTTTGGAAATACCAAAGACATGGAAAAAGCGATCCATACGCTTAACGAGGTAAAGGAAAGCATCATCAATGCCTATGCAGCCAAGAGCGGGTTATCCCACAGCCGCATTTCCAACTTAATGTCCAATGAGACGTGGATGAATGCGAAAAAGGCAGTGGAGCTGGGGTTTGCGGATGAGATCCTCTTTGATACGGATGAAGCGGAAGAAGAGGAAGAAGGCGGGGAGGAAGAAACAGAGGAGGAAGAGGAAAAGCCGGGTATCCATCTGGAGGCACAGCTTTATTCCACCAGACAGATGGGGCTGACGATCCTGAACCGGCTCGGTGTGGACAGTGGGAAGCCTCCTGAGAAGCCGCCTGCGGATGCACACACGGAACCTTCCAGATCCATGGAAGAAAAGCCGCCGCATCCTGCAATCGGCATGGACGGCACAACGGAAGATGGCAGTGTGCCATATCTGATCTTAGAAAAACAGCTGGAATGTTTGAAGTAAGGCAAAAGCCTAAAACAAACATATCCGGCTCTTTTTATACCCAAAATCACATTTTTTATGGAGGAAATGACGATGAGTAAGATTCTTGAACTGAGAAGCAAGCGCAATACCCTCTGGGAGCAGACCAAGGCATTCCTGGAGCAGCACCGCGGGGAGAACGGCCTTGTAGCCGCCGATGCGGTGGAACAGTACAACAAAATGGCCCAGGAGGTCAAAGACCTGGGTGCGGAGATCGAGCGTCTGGAGCAGCAGGCGGAGTTTGACGCCAGGCTGTCGACTCCGACCTCTAATCCGGTGCATGGCAATCCGAAGAACGGCAGCCCGAAGGATAAGAACACCAGCCCGACCGGGACGGAGGAGTATAAAAATGCATTCTGGGACATGATTCGCAACCGTGGCAACTACGGCGAGGTCAGAAACGCGCTGTCTGCCGGTGTGGATACGGAGGGCGGATACACTGTGCCGGATGAGTTTGAAAAGAAGCTGGTGGAGGCACTGGAGGAGAATAACATCTTCCGCAGCATGGCGAATGTGATCCGCACCAGTTCCGGCACCCGTAAGATTCCGATTGCGGAGGACACCGGGGAGGCCAGCTGGATCGATGAAGGGGAGGAAATCCCGGAGAGCGACACCACTTTTGGACAGACCATGCTGTCGGCCTACAAACTGGGCACCATGATCAAGGTTTCCAATGAGCTTCTGAACGATTCCGCATTTGACCTTGCGACCTATATCGCCCGCCGTTTTGGTGTGCGTATGGGCAACGCGGAGGAGAAGGCATTCATTACCGGGGACGGTGTGGGCAAGCCTTTGGGCATCCTGGACGATGCCGGGGCGAAAGTGGGCGTAACCGCAGGAACGCAGACCAAGCTGGCCTTTGATGAAATCTTCCAGTTGTACTATGCGCTGAAAGCACCGTACCGCAAGAAAGCGGAGTTCCTGTGCAACGAGGAGGTGGTGCTGCAGCTGATGACCTTAAAAGACAACAACGGCAACTATATCTGGAAGCCGGGACTTGAGATCGGCAAGCCGGATACACTTCTGAACCGTCCGCTGAAGACCTCTGCCTTTATGCCCACCGTGGCGGCGGGAAACAAGGTGCTGGCCTTTGGCGATTACAGCTACTACTGGATCGCAGACCGCCAGAGCAGAACCTTCCGCCGCCTGAATGAGCTGTATGCCCGCACAGACCAGGTAGGTTTCCTTTCCACGCAGCGTGTGGACGGCAAGCTGATCCTGCCGGAGGCGGTGCAGGTACTCCAGATGAAGGGCAGCACATCCAGCGGTTCCTGATAAGGCAGATAAATTATGGCAGATGGTGGTTATATGTATGTGCCTGCCATCTGCTGATGAGAGAGAGGAGGATGCAGCCATGGCATTAGTTTCGCTTGAGGAAGCCAAAGCATATCTGCGTGTGGATTCATCGGATGAGGATGCCGTGGTCGGCATCCTCTTAACTTCTGCCGGGAAACTGTGTGCGGATGTGGCGAGGCTTACGGATGAACAGTGGGCAGCAGTAGATGCGGATGAAACAGAGGATACGGCATCGTACACGGAAGAAGAACTTTCCCGGATACGGGAAATGATGAAAGCAGCGGTGCTGTATGCCCTCGGTTATCTGTATGAACACCGGGAGGAAGCGGACCACCACAGCCTTGTGCTGACGCTCCGTTCCCTCCTGTTTTCCATCCGGGAAGGGATTCTGTAAGGGAGGGGCTGGCATGGAGATTTCAAGGCTGAATGAGCGGATAACGGTTGAGAAGAACGCAGTCGTTACGGACGCCATCGGGAACCACAAGAACACATGGGTTCCTTATTTTTCCTGCTATGCCTATGCTTCCACCTACCAGGCGGAGGAAAAGGAAAGCGCAGTATCCAGCGAGGAACGCTCCGTTACCTTTACGGTGCGCTGGTGCAGTGAGACCGCCGCTGTCACTTCCACAGGCTTCCGTGTGAGGTTCCGGGGAGAAGTTTATGACATTGAGTCGGTGGACCTGATGAATTACCGGAAGAAGGAGATCCGGTTCAAATGCCGGAGGGAATCAAGGCAGTGAGGAGGCAGCGATGGCAAAGAAAATATCGGCAGACCAGCTCTCCAGCGAGATCATGTCCGCGCTGGATGAGTATAAAAAAGTCACGGACGAAGTGGTAAAAAACGCAGTGAATTTCGTGGCAAAAGAGACAAAGGCAATGGCGCAGGCCGGCTCCCCGGTCAAGTCCGGCGGCTATCAAAAAGGGTGGGCGGTCAAAAAGACCTCGGAGAAAACCGGGCAGGTCAGTATTACAGTCTATAACCGCACCAAGCCGGGGCTGACACACCTTCTGGAAAAAGGCCATGCCAAGCGCGGAGGCGGTCGGGTGGCGGGAAAATCGCATATCGCCCCGGCGGAGGAATATGCCGTGAATGAACTGGAATCGGCGATTAAAAGGGGGATTTCGTGATGGATTATGAAGAAATCGCAAACATGTTAGGCGGAACGGGTCTGCCCTTCGCATACCACCACTTTGCGGAAGGGGAATCCCCGCAGCCGCCCTTTATCTGCTATCTGACACCCGGCAGCAACAACTTTGCGGCAGACGGGAAGGTCTACTTCAAAGCAAAGCAGCTGGATGTGGAACTGTATACGGACGAGAAGGCACCAGAATTGGAAGAACGGCTGGAAGCCGCCTTTGATGCTTATGGGCTGTTCTATGAGAAATCGGAAACCTACATCGAGTCCGAGAAACTGTATGAAGTGATTTATGAAATGGAGGTATGAAGGCTATGGGGAACAAAGTCAAATATAACCTGAAAAATGTCCATGCCGCAAAGCTGACAGAAACTGTGGCAGACGGCGTGACCGCATTTACCTATGCCGCACCGAAGGCGATTCCCGGAGCGGTGAGTATCAGCCTGGATGCGGAGGGCGAATCCAGCCCGTTCTATGCGGATGGTATTGTATATTTCCGTTCTGTGACCAACAACGGATACAGCGGCGACCTGGAGATCGCATTGATCCCGGAGTGGTTCCGCACGGAGATCCTGCAGGAAGAACTGGACGGAAAGGGAGTGCTGGTGGAGAACAGCGGGGTTGGGGAGAGCGTGAAGTTTGCCTTGCTCTTTGAATTTGACGGGGATGTGAACGCCATCCGTCATGTGCTGTATAACTGCTCGGCATCCCGTCCGTCCATTGAATCGGAAACGAAAGAGGACACCATTGAGCCGGGAACGGAAACCCTGTCCATTACAGCGGACCCCCGCTCGGATGGGCTGGTAAAGGCCAGAACGGGCGATACCACGGACAAGGAGGCATATACGAACTGGTATAAATCGGTGTATCTGCCAACGGAAAAAGAGTCAGGGCAGGAAGGAGCGTAAAAAATGCTGAAACGTGAGATTGAGATTTGCGGGAAAAAGGTGGCGTTCCGTTCCTCGGCCACCATCCCCCGCCTGTACCGGGCGAAGTTTAAGAGGGACATCTTCAAAGACCTCTCCAAGCTGGAGAAATCCTATAAAGGCAAGACCGAGGACGGAGAGGAATTCCAGATCGAGGACTTGGAGATTTTCGAGAACGTGGCTTATATCATGGCTTATCATGCGGACAATTCTATTCCACCGACCATTGAGGAATGGCTGGATCAGTTTGATATGTTCTCCATCTATGAAGTCCTGCCGCAGATTCTGGAACTGTGGGGACAGAACATGATGGTGGAGGTGCAGGCAAAAAAAGAGTTGGCAGGAGTACAAGGGAAATGACCACGCCCCTGTTCCTCCTGCGTTGTGTGGAGCTTGGCATTGCGATCTCTGACCTGGACCTTCTTACGATTGGCCTCGTCATTGATATGTGGACAGAAAAAGGAAACGATGATGTGAAATACAAAAAAGTGGCCCGTGAAGCCACGCAGGAAGATTTCGACAAATTTTAGCTCTGGCGCATCCGGTACGGGTGCGCCATTTACATGGTTGGAGGTGAGGAACAGTGGCAAGCAGGATCAAGGGCATCACGATTGAGATTGGGGGCGATACAACGGGGCTTGATAAAGCCTTAAAAAGCGTTAATTCGTCCATCACCCACACCCAGAGTGCCTTAAAAGATGTCAATAAGCTGCTGAAGCTGGACCCCGCCAACACAGAACTTCTTACACAGAAACAGAAGTTATTAAAAGATGCCATTTCCTCTACCAAGGAAAAACTGGATGCCTTAAAACAGGCGCAGGTACAGGCAAAGGAGCAGCTGGAGAACGGAGACTTAGGGCAGGACAAATACGATGCCCTCCAGCGTGAGATCATTGAGACCGAGCAGGAATTAAAGCGGCTCCAGCAGGAGGCCGCAACCACCAGCACAGCCCTTGCCAAGATTGACGAGATCGGCAGCAAGATGGAGAACCTGGGAAATTCCATCGCTGGTGTCGGGAAAACGATCATGCCGATCTCCACGGCGGTCGGCGGCCTGGGCATTGCGGCTGTGAAAACGGCTGCGGACTTTGACTCTGCCATGAGCCAGGTAGCAGCGGTATCCGGTGCAACCGGGGATGACTTGCAGGCCCTCCGGGATAAGGCCCGTGAGATGGGCGAGAAAACCAAGTTCTCCGCATCCGAGGCGGCGGAGGCCATGAACTACATGGCGATGGCCGGCTGGAAATCGAAAGACATGATCTCCGGCATTGACGGCATCATGAACCTTGCTGCGGCCAGCGGTGAGGATTTGGCGACCACATCGGACATTGTCACCGATGCCCTGACTGCCTTCGGACTGACCGCAGCGGACTCCGGGCATTTCGCAGATATCCTTGCGGCGGCATCCTCCAATGCGAACACCAATGTGTCCATGATGGGAGAAACCTTCAAGTATTGTGCGCCGATTGCAGGCGCACTTGGTTTTTCCGCAGAAGATACCGCCGAGGCAATCGGCCTGATGGCAAATGCGGGTATCAAATCCTCCCAGGCAGGTACGGCGCTTCGTACCATTATGAACAACCTTGCCGGGGAAGTGAAGATCAGCGGGCAGGCCATCGGGGATGTGACCATTGCGACAACGAATGCGGATGGCAGCATGCGGAGCCTGTCGGATATCCTGGCAGACTGCCGGACTGCGTTTGGGGGCTTGACGGAATCCGAGAAAGCACAGGCGGCAGAATCCCTTGTGGGTAAGAACGCCATGAGCGGTTTTCTTGCTTTGATGAATGCGGCACCTGCGGATATTGAAAAGTTAAGCGGTGCCATTGATAACTGTGACGGAACCGCGGAAAAGATGGCTGCCACCATGCAGGATAACCTGATGGGGCAGCTCACCATCTTAAAGAGCCAGCTGGAGGAGCTCGCTATTTCATTTGGTGAGATGCTGATGCCTGCCATCCGTAACATTGTGACGAAAATCCAGGAGTTCGTGGATAAGTTAAACGGCATGGACGAAGGCACCCGTGAGATGGTCTTGAAAGTAGGCCTTTTGGTAGCGGCGCTTGGGCCGTTCTTGGTGATCCTCGGAACCACGATAGCCAAGATCGGCACGGCCATGAAGGGGTTCGTGCAGCTGGCAAACGGCTTTAACAAACTGAAAGTGGCGGTGCAGGGCGGCACAGGGCTGTTTGGAAAACTGGGAGCCGCCATTGGCGGTATCTCTGCCCCGGTTGTGGCGGTGGTGGCAGTCATCGGGACACTGGCGGCTGCATTTTTGCATCTGTGGAATACCAATGAGGGATTCCGGGAGGCCATCATTGGGACGTGGAATACCATCAAAGAGACCGTCAGCACCTTCTGCCAGGGAATTGTTGACCGGCTGAATGCCCTTGGTTTCAGCTTCCAGAACATCACAGAGGTGCTCTCTGCAGTGTGGAACGGTTTCTGTTCCCTGCTTGCCCCGGTCTTTGAAGGCGCGTTTCAGGCGATTGCGGCAGTCCTTTCTACGGTGCTGAACGTGCTCACTGGCATTCTGGATGTATTTATCGGACTGTTTACCGGGAACTGGTCGCAGATGTGGACTGGTATCCAGACGATTTTCTCCGGGGTATGGGAGGGAATCAAGGGCGTCCTTTCGGCAGCAATCGGCATCATTCAGGGCATCGTGGATGTGTTCCTTGGCTGGTTCGGCACAAGCTGGAGCGAGGTCTGGACGAATATCAAGACCTTCTTCGAGGGCATCTGGAACGGGATTGTAGCTTTCTTCTCCGGTATTTGGGAGACCATCACAAATGTGGTACAGACGGGAATCATGTTGATCGGCTCCATTCTGAGCGCTGCCTTTGACATTATCACGCTGCCTTTCCAGTTTATCTGGGAGAACTGTAAAGAGATTATCACGGGTGCATGGAACGCCATCAAGTCGGTGGTGTCCACGGCAATCAATGCGGTTTCCAGTGTGATCTCCTCCGTGATGTCCGTCATCCAGAACGTCATTTCGACTGTCTGGACGGCGATCAGCACAAAGATTTCCACGGTGCTGAACACAATAAAATCCGTGGTGACTACGGTATTTAACGCCATTAAGTCGGTGGCTTCCACAGTATGGAACGGCATCAAATCCGCCATTTCGACCGTGGTGGACGGCATCAAGAGCAAAGTTTCCTCTGTATTTAACTCGGTTAAGAGTACGGTGACTTCCGTATTTAATGGCATCAAGAGTACCACCACTTCCGTCTGGAACGGCATCAAGACTGCCATTATTACCCCGATTGAGGCGGCGAAAAACACCATCAAGGGGATTGTGGATAAGATTACCGGATTCTTCTCCAGCATGAAGATTTCCCTGCCGCACATCAAGCTGCCGCACTTTAAGATTTCCGGCAGCCTGTCCATTGCGCCGCCGAGTGTGCCGCACCTGTCCATTGACTGGTACAAAGAGGGCGGTATCATGACACGGCCGACACTGTTTGGCATGAACGGCACGAACTTAATGGCTGGTGGTGAGGCAGGGGCAGAAGCAATTTTGCCATTGAAAGGTTTCTACAGCCAGTTGGAGAGTATCCTTTCTAACCGGATGGATACCAGCACGATGGAGCGCTATCTGTCCATCATTGCGGCAAACAGTAGCAAGGGGATCTATCTGGAGGACGGAACTTTGGTGGGGCATCTGCTCCCGGCCATTGACAGTAAGCTGGGGCAGATGCAGAAACTGAACAGGAGGTTGAGCCTATGAGACCAGATGTAAAACTGAATAATGTGTGGATGTCTGGCCTTGGGTGGCTGAGGGAGAGCATTAACTTTCCAACACCCCAGTCCCAGAGTAATACCATTGTGGTGCCGGGGCGGAATTCCCCAATCCGGTACACGGAAGCGTTGGGGCGGGTATCCTACCAGCCCCGGAGCTTTGAGGTCATCCTTTCCATGCTCGGCACCAGAGAACAGTTCAACGCAAAGATGAGTAAAGTCGTGAACCCGTTTGCGGGGCATCTGGTGAAAGTGGTTTGCAGCGAGGAACCGGGGCTGTATGCCATTGGCACACTGGAAATGGCCCCGGCCTATGATCCTCTGACGGGGAAAGGGCAGCTCACCATTTCCTGTTCCGATGGCGATTCCTACCGTTACCATGTGGAGGAGACGGTTATCACAGTGACAGGCGGAGGGAATGTCATTCTGGATAATGATTATATGCCTGTGGTGCCGGTCATCACGGCAACTGAGGAAACGGCACTGAGCTGGCAGATTGGCACTGACACCTTCCGAAAAACGGTCAGTTCCGGCATCTGGGAGTTTCCTGAAATGGAATTGCAGGCCGGACGCAATACCATTTCGGTGACTGGCTCCGGGACAGTGACCTTCCGGTACCGGGAGGGATGCCTATGAGATTATTCCGTATCTATGTGGACGGGGCATTGTTTTACCATCCGCAGTTATCCAAACTGGCAGTCACGGAGGCGAAGGTGGAAGAGGATGCGGAGAACATTGACAGCCTGACGCTGTCGGCCCCTTATAACCATCCATACCTGAACAGCATTAAGCCAATGGCCTCTGTGATTGTCTGCAAAAAAGGGAATGAAACGGTCTTTGAAGGGCGGGCACTGGATGACGGCAGTGATTTTTATAACACCCACACCTGGACCTGTGAATCGGCTCTTTCCTATTTAAAAGACAGCCAGCAGCCGCCCTATCACTACAAAGGCAGCCTGAGAGGGCTTTTTGAGTATTTCATAGCCGAGCATAACAAAAGTGTGGAAGAACAGAAACGGTTTACTGTGGGAGAAGTAACGGTGACCGATAACAACGATTATGTGGCTTACAGCTGCTCGGACTATTCTATGACTTTGGATGCCATTAAGGATAAGCTCATTAAAACACACGGAGGGTATCTGCGCCTTAGATATACCAGTTCCGGCAAGGTGCTGGATTATCTGGCGGACTTTACGGAGGCGTCCCTTCAAAAAGTAGAGTACGGGAAGAACCTGACGGATGTGAAGATCACGTTTGACCACACAGAACGGGTGACAGCCCTGATTCCCCTTGGGGCAAAGATCAAGACCACGGATGAGGAGGGCAATGAAGTGGAAACGGACGAGCGCGTGACCATTGAGGCCGCCAACAACGGAGTGAACTATGTGTTTGATGAGGATGCCGTGAAAGAGATCGGCTGGATATGGGCAACGGAGGTATGGGAGGATGTAACGCTTTCTTCCAACCTTCTCAGGAAAGCAAAAGCGAGGATTTCAGAACTGGCGAAGGGCATCACCAGCATGGAACTGACCATTGTGGATGAGTCCGATACCGGGGCAGACATCGCGGATATCCATGCGAGGCAGTATGTGTACTGTTCTTCCCCGCCACATGGAATTGACGGGAGATATCTGTGCATCCAGAGGACGAGGGATTATCTGAACCCTTCCGGCAACACCATCACCATCGGGGCAAGCGGAATCCGCCTGACTGCTATCAGTGCAAAGCAGAATCAGAATTTAAGCACACTGGAGCAGGACATCTTAGGGCAGACAGAGAAGATCGAGAACATCTTCGGGAAAGTCGAGGATATCACCACAGCGAAGATGTACCGGACAGAACTGGTGGTGGAAGGAACGAGCATCTTCCGGGATAAAGGGCAGCAGAGTATTTTAAGATGCAGGGTATTGTCCTGGGATAAGGACATCACAGATACCCTTCCCAAATCTTCTTTTAACTGGCACCGGAAGTCCGGCAATGCGGAAACGGATGCCGATTGGGATGGATTGCATAAAGGAATGAAAAGCGTAACCATATCAACCGAGGACGTGTTAGACAATGCGTCCTTTTATTGTGAAGTCACCATTTGACTTTTTATTATCTGAAGGAGGAACAAGAAATGCCTACTATCTTAACATCCAGCCAGCAGACTTTCGTGGATATCACAGACCAGCGGAAACTGTCGGCCTATATCACATCCAATTTACCGAAGACGCAGAGTGAAGACCCGAACACCCTGCCCCACGCCTATGCACCGAACTGGGCCACGTCCCATCTGGTGCTGACTCCGGTGATCTTCTTAGACCAGACCAACGTAGCTCTGGACGCATCGGGACTGACCATTTCGTGGAAACGCAAAGACGGCACAGGGGCAGAGAGCGCCCTGTCATCGGGAGAAACGGTGTCTGGAGGCATTTTGACGGTCAGCCAGAACAAGCTCTCCGCATCTTCCTCCGGCATGATCACTTATATCTGCTATATCAGTTACTATGATTCGGAAACCAAGAACACGGTCAATATTTCCTCGGATATTACCTACACACTGGTAAAGAATGCGGAGAACGCAAAACTGGCCTATGTGACGGCGGATACCTATGTGTTCAAATACAATACCAGTTCTGCACTGGTAGGGGCAACGCAGGCGACCTTGTCTGCACAGGTCCAGGGAGTAACGGTCAGCAAGTGGCAGTACCTGAACAGTTCCGGTGTATGGACGGATTATCCGACCACTTCGGACAATACCAGCATTACCGGCGGGACGCTGGTGGTAAAACCTGCCCATGCGGTGTTCTTTAACAACGTGGCGCAGATCAAGCTGGTGACTGATGATGCGGATGTGTTCGACACCATTTCCATCACGAAGATGTATGACGGGGAGCAGGGACAGCCAGGGCAGGCAGGTGCCGGCGGCCTGTCCATCATCCTGGGTAATGAGGCACAGAATATCGCCTGCACCACGGGAGGTGCGGTACAGGCTGCCGTGGATGTGACGATCCCCTTTACCGGATATGTAGGCATTACGCAGACTCCATGTACCTGTACGGTGGGAACCCTGCCTACCGGAGTGACCGTAAAATCCAATACGGCAGCCACGGCATCTGAGTCAGGTTCCGTGGTCTTGACTTTTGCCGCCAATGCAACCCTGGGCGGGACATCGGTGCTGACGGGCACCATTGACCTGACCTTTACGATTTCAGGAAAGAGCGTGGTAAAGAAGTTTGCCTGGACAAAGTCCAATAAGGGGAGCAACGGGGCAAGTGCGGTAGTGTTTTCCGTGTATGCACCTAATGGAACGGTGGTGTTAAACCAGTCCGGCTCCCTGGTGCTGGCGACTTCGGCGTACAGCGGCACAACGGAGATCACCACAGGTGCGACTTACCAGTGGTCGAAATACACAGCCGGAAAATGGACGGACATCAGCGGGGCAGCGTCTGATACGCTGACGGTTTCCGGCGCGGATATCGTCAATATCCAGTCTTACCGATGCACCATGACTTATGGTGGCAAGTCCTATGTGGATGTGATCACGGTGGAGGATAAGTCGGACCCCTATGTGTCGGAAATGCTCTCCATCGGCGGGTTTACGGTCAAGAACAGTCTGGGCGGTCTGATCCCCTATGTGATCGTCCGCACTAACCAGAAGGAAGTGGATGCGCTGCTCGGTAATATCAGCGAGACACCACCTTCCATGCCGACAGGCGGAATGTTCTGGTACAAGATCGACCATACGGCGAAAACGGTCACGCTGATGAAATACAACGGCACGGCCTGGGCTGTGGCAACAGAAAAGCAGAGCCTGAATTACACATGGTATAAGCAGGATAAGGATGGCAAGGAGGCGGCATTTGGCAAGACCGGAAAGGTAATTTATCTCTCGGCAGAGGATATCGACAGCATTGCCACACTGCAGTGCGATGTGTCCAATTAGGAGGTGGCGGTCATGGCACTTCTGACCATCTGCCAGCACACGTTCCAGAACGTGCAGGCGTATGACGATGCGGTGGAGGATGTGGAATCCCTGAAGATCAACGTGCGGGAGTGCTACTCGGAGATCACAAAGACCTCGGAGCAGATACAGAGTTCCGTGCGGGAGACATATCTTTCCAAGTCGGAGCTGGAGAGCATCCAGCAGGATTTCCAGGCAAGCATCACCCAGAACAGCAGTGAGATCCGTATGGACTTTACCGCCATTACCAATGAGATCATCAACAATGTATCTGCCAACCAGACACTTTTGGAGGAATACATCCGGTTCAAGGGTGCGCTGATCGAACTTGGAAAAGTCGGGAATGCGTTCACGGCGGAGCTTTCTAATGAGGAACTGGCCTTTAAGGAGAATGGGCAGAAGATTGCCTATATCTCCAACCAGAGTCTTGTGATCACCAATGCGGAGATCCGGAACAAACTGTCCCTGGGCAATGAGAGCCGGGGATGGTTTGATTTTATTCCAAGGGCTAACGGGAACCTGTCCATCAAGTGGCGTGATCCGGTGGGATAATGGTGGCTTTTATTTTTGTGAGGAAGGAGGGAGAAGGATATGGCATCCAGCGGCAGTTTTTCCGGCTCCATCCACAGCGGCCATTATGTGCTGCGGGTGGACTGGACACAGACAAAAAATGTATCTGCCAATACCAGCACCATCACGGCAAAAGCCTATTTGGTCAACGACTGGAGCTTAAGCATTAATGCACGGTCGGATAATAAAGTGACGATTGACGGGACGGCGCAGACGTATGCGTCCCCGGCAATCAGCAGCACGGGAACCCATCTGCTCGGCACAGTAACGCAGACGGTAAGCCATGCCAGCGATGGCAGCAAGAGCCTGGACATGAGCGCGGTATTCTATATCCGTGCGACCTTAAGCGGCACTTATTATGAGTCGATTACAGCCAGCGCCAATATTACGCTGGATTCCATCGCAAGGGCATCGACGGTTTCCGCATCCAATGTGGCGATGGGGTCTGCCACCACGATTGCCATCAGCCGTGCCTCCTCTTCGTTTACCCACACGTTGACCTATACCTTTGGAAACACCACGGGGACGATTGCCACAAAGACCACGGCAATATCGGTATCCTGGACACCGTCCCTTACGCTGGCAAATCAGATCCCCAAGGCAGTGACAGGAACCTGCACGATCACCTGTACCACCTATAACGGAAACACCAGTATTGGAAGCAAGACCTGTACGTTGACCTTGACCGTCCCGTCTTCGGTAAAACCAACCATTACCAGCCTGACAGCGGCTAGAGTGGATGGGGCAGTGCCAAGCACCTGGGGGATTTATGTGCAGACAAAATCCAAGGCCACACTGACCATCAATGGGGCGGCGGGAAGCTACGGTTCCACGATTTCTTCCTATTCCATCACGGGCGGCGGATACACCAGTACGGCATCCAGTTTGACCACGGGATTTTTAAATACCTCCGGCACGGTTACTTTTACGGCAACGGTAACGGATTCCAGAGGTCGGGTGTCAGCGGCGGCAACGGTGTCGATTTCCGTGGTAGCCTATTCCCCGCCTTCTTTTGCCAGCTACCTGTCGCAGCGGTGTTTAAGCACAGGTACGGTGGATGATGACGGAACGTATATCCGTGGATTGGTTTCCTACAGTTATGCGTCCTGCAGTAGTAAGAACACGATTACCCGTGCCACCTATTACAAGAAGGCATCGGATACGGCATGGACGAATGCCAGCACCGCTTTTAGTTCCGGTACGGCCTTTACGTTCGGCGGCGGCAAGATCTCCACGGAGACGTCCTACGATATCAAATATACGCTGACAGATGCCTTTACCACCATTGCCATTCAGGACATTGTTTCTACAGCCGCCGTGGTCATGGACTTTAAGCGGGGCGGCAAAGGCGTAGCGGTCGGGAAGGTATCGGAGGTGGATAATGCTTTTGAGGTTGCAGAGGATTGGGATGTCCGGGTGTACGGGAAACTCCTGAAGGACTATATCCAGTCTTTCATTAAGACCATGTATCCGGTGGGAAGTATCTATATGAGTGTCAACGCCACCAATCCTTCTACCTACTTTGGCGGTACCTGGGTGGCCTGGGGAGCAGGGAGAGTGCCAGTGGGGATTAATACCTCCGACAGCAACTTTAATACGGTGGAAAAGACAGGCGGTGCGGCAACTGTTACATTGACGACTGCACAGATGCCTGCGCATACCCATACGTTTACAGGAAGTTCCGCCACCACAAGCAGCAAGGGGGCGCATACTCATAATATCGGGCGTGATACCGATGGGGGAAGCGGGTCAAGCCGCTACACAGTGCATAGTGCGGGTGTGTCTGGTGCAGGGGGGACATCTCCCACAAGCAGTGCGGGGGCGCATACCCACACAGTTACAGCAAATGGCACGAATGCCAATACGGGAGGAGGTGGGGCGCATTCAAACCTGCAGCCATATATTGTCTGCTATATGTGGAAACGGACGGCTTAACAATTAGAAAATAGAATCAATATCGGAAAACAGGCAGTCGCTCTTTTGGGAGTGCTGTCTTTTTTTTATATCAAAATATTTCAAAGAAAGTGAGGAAAAGAGCATGAAGAATTTTATTGAAGCGGTGCAGTATGCATTTGCGGCACTCGGAGGGGCGGTGGGTGCTGTCATGGGAGGTTTTGACGGATTCCTGTATGCCCTGATTGTGTTTGTGGTGGTGGATTACCTGACAGGAATCATGGCGGCGATCCTGAATAAGAGGCTGTCCAGCGAGGTCGGATTCCATGGAATTTTTAAGAAGGTTGTCATTTTTGCACTGGTGGCCGTAGGACATATCGTGGACACCCATGTGATCCAAAATGGCAGCGTTATCCGCACGGCGGTGATCTTCTTCTATTTGTCCAATGAAGGAATCAGTATCCTGGAGAATGCATCGCTTATAGGCCTGCCGGTACCGCAGAAACTCAAAGACGTGCTGGAACAGCTGAGGGATGGAAAAGAAGAGTAGCATCGGGCTTCCGGTGCTTTTTTCTTTGGAAAATAAGAAGGAGGAATAGTAATTATGAGGTTAGTACAGAGTATTTTGACAAAGAATCCCTGTTATACGGCAGGGAGAAAGATCACGGTCAAGGGGCTGATGCTCCATTCCGTAGGCTGTCCGCAGCCCAGGGCATCGGTGTTTATCAATTCATGGAACAGCCTGTCTTATAGCTATGCCTGTGTGCATGGCTTTATTGACGGCAACGATGGCACGGTATATCAGACCTTGCCATGGAACCATAGGGGCTGGCACTGCGGTTCCGGCAGTAAAGGGAGCGGCAACAATACCCATATCGGAGTCGAGATGTGCGAACCGGCGTGTATCAAGTACACAGGCGGTTCTTCTTTTACCTGTTCGGATAAGGCAGCGGCAAAGGCTGTGGCAAAGAGAACGTATGAAGCGGCGGTAGAGCTGTTTGCCATGCTTTGCAAACAGTACAATTTGAATCCAATCGCTGATGGCGTGATTATCAGCCACAGGGAGGGGCACAGCCGGGGCATTGCTTCTAACCACGGAGACCCGGAGCATCTGTGGAATGGGCTCGGCATGGGTTACACCATGGATGGATTCCGCAAAGCAGTAAAGGCGAAGATGAACGGTTCTGGCAGCACAGATAATTCTGGCACTTCCGGCCTGCAGGCATCTGCCCTTAAAAATCTCTCTGAGGCAGATGTGATTGCCAAGGTGGGGCCACTGTTTACCGCAGACCAGAAGACAAGTGGTATTCTGGCATCGGTATCCTTGGCACAGTTTATTCTGGAGAGCGGATATGGCAAATCGGAACTGGCACAGAACGCCAACAACTGCTTTGGCATGAAAAAGTCGCTCTCCGGGAATACCTGGGGTGGTTCCGCCTGGGACGGTACTTCCATCTACACCAAGAAAACGCAGGAATATGAGAACGGTGCATATGTGACCGTGTCGGCTGACTTCCGTAAATATCCGTCCGTGGAGAAATCCATTGCAGACCATTCCGCTTACCTTTTGGGAGCGAAGAATGGCGCGAAACTGCGTTATGATGGTCTGAAAGGCTGCACGGACTACAAAAAGGCGGTGCAGATCATCAAGGATGGCGGATATGCAACTTCCCCGACCTATGTGGAGAACCTCTGCTCCATCATCGAGAAGTGGAAGCTGACACAGTATGATGTGGCAAATGCCGGAACTGTGGAAGTCTGGTACCATGTGCGTAAGACCTGGGCGGACGCAGCATCCCAGAAGGGCGCATTCCACAGCCTTGCCAATGCGAAGAAGTGTGCAGATGAGAATGCGGGGTATTCCGTATTCGATGAATCGGGCAAGAATCTCTATACTGGAAAACAGACTGCCTTTCAGCCGTATCTGGTGAAGGTGTCAGTCTCTGACCTGCGTATCCGCAAAGGTCCTGGAACCGATAAGGCCAAGACCGGAAAGTACACGGGAAAGGGTATCTTTACGATAGTAGAGGAAGCGGACGGTCCCGGCGCATCCAAGTGGGGACTTTTGAAAGCATACCAGAAGAACCGCGATGGCTGGATTTCGCTGGACTATGCACAGAGAGTATAAGTAAAGAGTGCCAGGGTTTTATGTTTCTGCCGGCTGCATTTGATGTGGCCGGCAGAAACTGTATTTATTGTAGATTTATGAAAGAAGGTCAATATTCCCGTCTTTACATAACAGAAGGGAGTGTGTTTGGAATGGAAGAAAGAAAAGTGCAGGTTCTTAATGCGCCGGCGGCGGTGGCACCAGGAAAAAAGCAGTTTACGCAGGAAGAACTGCAGCGGGAATATGACTATATACGAGCGGAAAAACTGACCAGGAAACTGCTCGATCTTGGGCTGATTACTATAGAAGAATTTGACAAAATCATGGCATTAAACCGGGAATCTTTCTCTCCGGCATTGGCAAGGATTATGCCCTGAAATGCTTGCTATTGAGGGGATTTGGCGGTAACATGTCACATACCGGAAAGGAAGGTGAGTGGATGAAAAGGATTACAAAGATCGATATGGCAGAACCTCTTATCACTAAAAAGCTCCGGGTGGCGGCTTACTGCAGGGTATCAACAGGAAGTGACGAACAGCTGGTAAGCCTGGAGGCACAAAAATCCCATTATGAGTCCTTCATAAAAGCAAATCCGGAATGGGAGTTTGCGGGAGTCTATTATGACGAAGGGATAACCGGAACCAAGAAAGAAAAAAGGACACAGCTGTTAAGGCTGATTTCAGACTGCGAAGCACACAAGGTTGATTTCATTGTTGTAAAGTCTATCAGCCGGTTCGCAAGGAATACAACGGATTGCCTGGAACTGGTGCGGAAACTGACGGACCTTGGCGTCTTCATCTATTTCGAAAAGGAAAATATCAATACCCAGTCCATGGAGAGCGAACTGATGCTTTCCATCCTGAGCAGCCTTGCGGAGAGCGAGTCTGTTTCAATTTCTGAAAACAGCAAATGGGGAGTCAAAAGAAGGTTCCAGAACGGCACGTTCAAGATTTCCTATCCGCCATACGGATATGATTATGTGGACGGGGGAATGGAGATCAACCAGGAGCAGGCAGAGACTGTAAAATATATTTTTGCGCAAGTGCTTGCGGGGGTTGGCACACACCAGATAGCGGACGAACTGAATGCTAGAAAAGTGCCTACAAAAAAAGGCGGGAAATGGACGGCATCAACGGTCCGGGGTATGATCTATAACGAGAAGTATGTGGGGGATGTGATCTTCCAGAAAACCTATACGGACGAGCATTTTAACAGACATACAAACTATGGGGAGAAAGACCAGTACTTAATGGAATGCCATCATGAACCAATCATCAGTCGAGAAGATTTTGAGGCTGCCGGGGCGGTTCTCAATCAGAGGCGGCTGGAAAAGGGAATCACAAAAGGCGGCGGAAAATATCTGAACCGGTACCCATTCTCAGGGAAAATTATCTGCTCGGAATGTGGCGGCAAATTTAAGCGGAGGATACACAGCAAAAACGGTGGAAAGTATGTGGCATGGTGCTGTGGGAAACATATCGATGATGTTACAGCGTGTTCCATGAAATTCATCCGCAATGCGGATGTGGAGAAAGCCTTCGTGACGATGATGAACAAACTGGTTTATGGGCGGAGGTTTGTGCTGAGACCCCTGCTGGAAAGTCTGAGGGAGATGGACCGGTCGGACAGTTTCGGCATAATACAGGAATTGGAATTGAAGATGGAGAAAAATGCGGAGCAGAGACAGATACTCACCGGCCTGATGGCGAAAGGGTATCTGGAACCTGCTCTTTTTAATAAGGAAAACAATGAATTATTACAGGAAGCGGCGGAACTGGAAATGCAAAAAAACGGGCTTTCCTATTCTGTAAACGGGGAAATGGTAAAGACCGGGGAAGTGGAGGCACTTTTGAAATTTGCGGAGAAAGATGAGATGCTCACAGCCTTTGACGGGGAACTCTTTGGACGGTTTGTGGAGCAGATCACCGTATATTCCAGAACCGAGGTCGGCTTCCAGATGAAATGCGGGCTCACGCTCAGAGAAAGGATGTGATGGGATGGGACATATACCATATGGATACCGGATTGAGGAAGGACGTGCGGTGATTGATGAGGAGCAGGCAGAAAGGGTCAGGGAACTGTACCGGGGGTACCTGTCGGGGCTTGCCCTGATGCCGGCCGCAAAGCAGGCGGGGATTGAGACCTGGCATGGTTCTGCTAAACGGTTATTGCAGAACAGACATTACCTCGGGGATGCATATTACCCGGCGATCATTGACCGGGAGATGTTTGACAAGGCGGAGCAGGAACTTAAAAAACGGGCAGAAAAGCTGGGCAGGGTATGGGAACAAAAGGAAGAAGAAAAAGTCACCTATCCGGTGAATTTTTCCACAAAACCGATGGAGAAACAATATGAAGATCCATTTATGCAGGCAGAATATGCCTATAGCCTGATAGAAAGTGAGGGTTAGATATGGGGCAGATGGTTGGAAACCCGAAGGTTACCGTTATCCCTGCCAGACCGCGTATGGGGATTGGAAGGAATAACGAAGAAAGACAAAAGATCCGTGTGGCTGCTTACTGCCGTGTCTCTACGGACAGTGATGAGCAGGCCACAAGTTATGAAGCACAGATTGAGCATTACACGGCATTTATCAAAAAGAATCCCGATTGGGAATTTGCCGGGATATTCGCAGATGATGGAATCTCCGGAACGGATACCCGGAAACGGGAAGAATTTAACCGCATGATCGAAGAATGTATGGAAGGGAAAATCCAGATGGTCATTACAAAGTCCATCAGCCGTTTCGCAAGGAATACGCTGGACTGCCTGAAATATATCCGGCAGCTGAAGGACAGGGGAATCCCCGTGTTTTTTGAAAAAGAAAACATCAACACGATGGATGCGAAGGGCGAAGTCATGCTGACCATTATGGCGTCTTTGGCACAGCAGGAAAGCGAGTCATTGAGCCAGAACGTGAAGATAGGCCTACAGTACCGTTACCAGCAGGGGCTTGTACAGGTCAACCACAACCGTTTCCTCGGATATACGAAAGACGCTGAGGGGCATCTGGTTATTGAGCCGGAAGAAGCAGAAGTAGTCAAGAGGATCTACCGGGAATACCTAGAGGGCGCAAGCCTTTTGCAGATAGGGAAGGGATTGGAGGCGGACGGCATCCTTACCGGGGCAGGAAAGAAAAAATGGAGGCCGGAGACCATAAAGAAAATCCTGCAGAATGAAAAATATATCGGGGATGCGTTGCTTGCAAAAACATATACGGTGGATTTTCTCACAAAAAAGCGGGTAAAGAACAACGGGATCGTACCGCAGTATTATGTGGAGAATAGCCATGAGCCGATCATCCCACGTGACCTTTATATGCAGGTGCAGGAAGAAATGGTACGGCGGGCAAATCTGCACAGTGGGGGAAACAGGAAGAAAAGGGTTTACAGCAGTAAATATGCGTTATCGAGCATTGTTTACTGCCCGAAATGCGGTGAAATTTACCGCAGGATTGCGTGGAACAACAGAGGAAAGCGCTCCACAGTGTGGCGGTGCTGCACCCGCGTGGAACACGGACCAGAAGGATGTGACGCGTCGACGATCCAGGAGTCAGAATTGCAGGAAGCGGTGGCAAGGGCAATCAATGACCTGTTAGGCGGCAGAGATACTTTCCTGCCCATCCTGCAGGCGAATATCCTTCAGGTGCTTGAGAATAACAGCAGCGGGAAGATTGCAGAGATTGACCGCAGGCTGGTGGAACAGCAGCAGAAACTACTGAAATTGGCAAATGGAAAGAAAGATTACAACGCTGTAGCTGATGAAATCCACAGCCTCCGGGAGCAGAGGCAGAAGGTGCTGGCACAGGACGCGGAGCGTGACGGACAGAGAAAGCACATCGAAGAGATGAAAGCCTTCCTGGAGGAACAGAAGAACATACCAGTGGGGTATGATGAACAGCTGGTCAGGCGGCTGGTGGAAAAGGTTACCGTTTTTGATGAGAAGATAGCAGTGGAATTTAAGTCTGGTGTGGAGATAGAAGTGGATAGATAAGGCATGGCATGGAGGCATCCTGCAGGTTCAGATGAGCTTGTGGGATGCCTTTTTTTCGTGGAGAAAGTAGTGCGGATAATAGGGAAAGTAGATTGTATTTAGCAACCATGTGGTTTATAATAGAAATGTCTGGAGGAATGAAAATGACAACATCTGATATGATTCGGGAACTTTGTGAAAAAATGAATATCAGCATCTCAGAGCTTGCTCGGCGGATTGGGCAGTCGCCGCAGAATTTTAATAAAAAGTTACACAGGGGAACTGTGAAAGTAGAAGAGATGATGGAGATAGCAGATGCTTTAGGCATTGCGTTTGAGCAACGGTATATATTGAAAGATGAAACTGAAATACGGGTTAATAACATTGGAGGAAGGTAGATGTCGACATTAAGTGAATTGGAATATTACTGCCATGAGGAGAATTCTTTTGGAGCACTAATGTTTACAGGGGAATGGGGATGTGGAAAAACATATTTGATTGAGCATGAATTGACAGAACGATTAGGCGAAGGTTTTATAATTATTCGTATTTCCTTATTTGGGGAGTCATCTGTGGAAAGTATCAATCGTAAAGTTCAAAAGGCATATTTTCAAGAAGTGATGTTGAATATGGGAGGAAATGTAGAGGAACTTGTGAAGGCGCTTCCTGGAGTTACAGATGAAAAGGCTTCACAAATTGGTGAAGGTATCAATAGGGCTGCAGGAAAATTTGAGGATATGTCGGATAAGTTAAATAAAAGCAAGTTTGGAAGATTCATTCATTTTGCTGCAGAAATGGCTAAGAAAATACCGGGAGCAGATAAGGTATTAGCTTTAAATCCCAGTGAGTGTATGCCTGTTGAAGCAAGTATTGCAGATAAAAGAGTTATTTTGGTTTTTGATGATTTAGAGAGAAGTACTCTCGACGAAGTGGCTGTTTTAGGATGTATCAATGAATATTGTGAGAATAAACATATCAAGACTATTATTGTTGCAAATGAGGAAAAAATACTAGAAAAAAACTTTGAACAAGAAGCGGATATTAGTCAAGAAGCTGGTTTTGATAAAACAATGCATACAGATACTGCGGTCAAAATCAAATATTCAGAAATAAAAGAAAAAATAGTAGTGAGAACTATAAAAAATATTCCGGATTATAAAAGTATATTTACTAAAATAATAACTGATTATAATACGCAGGTTGAAGAATATAAAAATTTTTTGATAGAAAATAAAATGTGCTTAGTGAGTGTTTTTACAAGCGGCAGTATTGCGAACATTAGAAGTATCAAATGCGCAATACAGGATTTTCAAAGAGTTTTTATTGAATTGAGAAAGAAAGGAATTGAAGATGACTTACCGATATATTTTCAGACCTTTGTTGCGTATACATTGCTGATAAAAACAGGTAGAATTTCTAAGTCAGAGAAATATGGATATCTATTTTGCGATTCAGAAATTGAAAAAGAATATCCGGGCTATTATGTGAGAAGATATATGCTTTCGGGGGTAAAGGAGTGGCTAACGGAAGGTAAGTGGAATGAGAAGAATATATGTGATGATATAGATAAAATGCTTGAGGTGAAGAAAGGTGCAGAACCGAAAGATCTCGTGAGAAATTTGCGCTTGATTGATCTTGAAGAAGACACGATAAAGAAGGGGTTACCGGAAGTATTGGAAATGGCTTATGCTGGAATGCTGGATATTGATGACTATATTACATTATTAGGCAATATGTATTGTGCGAGAACTATTTCCTATGAATTGCCAGAAAAACCGGATATGAAGAAGTTAGAAATAGGTATTGAAAAATGTTTAGAAAGTGTATGTAATAGCGATGACCTAGATACAAGGGTTAGGAAAATGATTCCGCCAAATGATATGCATCTTTTGTCTGAGGATGAAAAGCGTATCTATATGAAAATTTGTGATTTTAGAGATAAAGAATTGCAGATGTTTGCAATAAATAGAAGAAAATATTTAAGAGCATTGAAATCTGGAAAGATGACTGAAATATATGAATGTGAAAATAAGCGCTTTAATATTTTTGATGATGAGTTGGCATTAGCGGTAGCTGATTGTTTTAAGCTACTTCCAAATTCAGAGCGGCCATCTTTTTCAGGAGTATTTTGTAAAATGTGGAATTTAAGAATTGGTTCACAGGATTTATTGATTAAAGAATCCATTCCGGGATTGATGAAACTGAATGAAGGGCTTTCTCAGATAAAATATGATGAAGAAAGAAAGGGATGTGGTTTGAAAGCTGCTTTAACTAAGAACTTTATGCAGGATGTTGAGGAAATTGTAACAAAAATGAAAGAAATGCTAGATGGAACGGAAGTTTTAAGGGACGATGGAGAACAAGTGTAAAGTGGACTCAATATTAAAATATATGTGACTAATGGGGGAAAAATGTATTTAAAAAAACTTCTTATAAAAAATTTTAGAATATTTGATGAAACAGGTATTGAATTTATTTTTAATAAGGGCGTAAATGCAATTATTGGAGAAAATAATTCTGGCAAATCTTCTGTAATAGATGCGCTTAGGATTGTTTATTCAACCGTGACATACAGAAAAGATATATTTTTTTCAAAGTCGGATTTTCATGTTAGTGAAGATGGAACAGTGGCGGATTACGCTCAATTTGATGTGTATTTGGAAGATGTACCTCGCAAAATGATAGAAATTTGGAACCCACAAAGTGAAAGTGGTATAGGAGGAGATTTTCATATTAAGTTTGAAAAATATACCGCTCCCAGTGGAACTGAAAAGGTTCGGTCAGTTTATTGGGGATTTGGTACGGAAGGAAATCAATTATCTTCAGGTACATTTGAGGCGACAGATGTAGTTTTTTTGGGAGCATTACGAGATTCGGAAAGTGAGATGAAGCCTTCGAGAAACAGTAAACTGGCACAATTGCTTAGAAATTTGGTTCCAGAAGAAACGGTCAGGGCAGAATTAGTCCAGGTTTTGAATAGTGCTAATAATGACCTATTGGAAAAAGAACAGTTAAAAAAGACGAGAAATACAATAAATCAAAATCTTGCAAGAATTGAACAGGAATTTCTAAATCAGCAGATTGATATTGGTTTAGTAGAACCGAGATTTGATTCAATCGCATCTTCCTTACGTGCATGGGTTAAACCTAAATGGATATTAATAAATAAAGAAGATTCCGTTTATGAAAAAGCACATTCGTATTTTCAAAGTCATATGGATTTGAAGAAAATACAAGATGGTGCTAAGGGCGTGTATTTTGAAATTTCTATTTTGGACAACGAAACTGATCTCGACTCGGAAGTAGAAGATAGAATTCGTGAAATTGCGAATAAATCTTTTGAACTATATCAAAATGGTTTGGGATATAATAATTTGTTATTTATGTCAGCAGTACTGGGAGACATGGCTATTGAGAAGGGGGGAGTTTACCAGAATCTTCTGCTAGTTGAGGAGCCAGAGGCTCATCTACACCCGCAACTACAGGAATTGGTACATGATTTTTTATCAGATGCGAATAAAAATGATGGAAATATCCAGATTATTTACACATCGCATTCTCCTACCCTGGCCTCCAAAATGGATATAGAAAATATTAATTTGTTATATGAGTATGGACATAAAAAATATTGTCTTCCCTTCTCACAAACAAATTTAACAGAGGAGAATAAAAAATATTTACAGAGGTACTTGGATGTCACAAAGTCCCAAATGTTTTTTTCACGAGGAATTTTATTTGTAGAAGGAATTAGCGAAGCCATTTTACTTCCGACAATGGCAAAGGCATTGGATCGGCCTTTTGAAAAATATGCAGTAGAATTGGTCAATGTAGATAGTGTTGCATTTACACCATTTGTAAATCTTTTATCATCTGATAAAGTAAAGACTTGTTTTTCAAAAGTGTCTGTTATTACGGATGATGATAGATGTGCTAAAAAGAATGAAGACGATTACATAGATAAAAATTTTGATTATGATGATATCAGCAGCACAGTTGTCGCAAATTTGCAAAATGGACAACCTTCAGATAGATGTATTGATTTGACAGCGTTATGCTCTGGTGCAGGACTTAATATATTTACAGCAACTAAAACATTAGAGTATGCATTGTGCTGTAGTGAGGATAATGTTTATCATATGATAGAAGCATTAAAAACATGTTATGCGGATCTGGGGCCTAAGCTGGAAACAAAGGTTGAATCTTTGTCTCAATTAAGCGAAAAAGCAGCATGTGTGTGGTTGTTTATAAGAACCAGAGATAAATGTAAAGGAGCAGTCGCACAATACATAAGTCAAGTAATCAATGATCAACATGAATTAAGAAAAAAAGGAGAACAAATTCAGAGGGAGTTCATTATTCCAGATTATTTGAAAAATGCAATTTATAGTGTAACGGAGCAATAGCATGGTAGAGAAAATGACGGAAGAACAAAAAGAATTCTTGGATGCGGAGGGTAAGGTGGTCATAAAGGCTTGCCCAGGGAGCGGGAAGACATATACTGTCGCACAGAAATTATTATCTTATGTGGATCATTGGAAGGATTACCACAGCGGTGTTGCAGTATTATCATTTACGAATGTAGCAAGTAATGAAATATATGAAAAAGCGCAATCGATTCATGGCAGTTTGGGTAAACTGGGATATCCGCATTTTATTGGAACTGTGGATAGTTTTATTGATGAATTTATTGTGCTGCGTTATGGTCATCTACATACTGTTGGTAAAGTGCGGCCAAGAATTGCACTATCTGATAACTGGAAGATTCCGTACAAATATTGGCGGTCAGAATGCCATAGGAATGGGTGTGTAGATAATATAGAGCAATTTTATTATGGAGTTGATAAAAAACTTTATAAAGGAAACGAACAGGTAATTTGTGACCGAAGAAAAGCGAAGATGCTTCCATGCCAGCAATATAAGAAGATGTTGTCGGACAGGGGAATTGTTTTTCAGAATGAGACGGCGTTATTCGCATATCAACTATTAAAGAAGTATCCGGAAGTGGCAGCTGCTATAGCGGAAAGATTTCCGATAATTATTATTGATGAAGTTCAAGATACATCGATAAATCAGATGGCAGTTTTTGACTTGTTAAGTGAATCGGGAATGAAATCAATATTTTTGGTGGGAGATCCAGATCAGTCGATATATGAATGGAGAAACGCAAATCCAAAGTGTATGCTTCAGAAATTAGAAGATCCAAATTGGAAAACTATAGAACTAACGGGGAATTTTAGAAGCTCACAGAATATCTGTAATGTTACTTCATTTTTTTCTGCCAGTTTGCGGGGAAATGGTTGTAATAAGGCAATAGGTGCTTGGAAGGACGAAACGGAGAAACCAGTTTTGTTGCTGACAAGAAAAAATTCAGAAGATGAGATTATCAATTATTTTCTTGGTAAGTGCTGCAAGATGGGGATAGAGGTATTACCTAAGAACGTTGCGGTTTTAACCAGAGGAAGAATTTATTCTGATACAGACATAGTAGGTTTATGGAAAAGTAAAGAAATAGAATTATTCGCTAAAGCGGCATATGAATGGAAGCTTGGTTCAAGGAAAAAGGCATATCAAGAAGCATCGAAAGCATCATATAATATGATTTTCAATGAGGATGTAGATGAGTATGCGATGAGCCAGAAAATTCGGGAGTGTACCGATGAAAATGCATGGAAAGATTATGTATTAGATATCTTGATAGATATGCCTGATATTGAAAAGGAAATTGGAGAGTGGGTAAAAAACTTTTCAACGGTCTTTTGCTCAGCGTGTGCTAGATATGGTTACGAAATATCACCAGATAAAAATTTAAAGGATATTTTTAAGATAAAGCAGAGTGATAAAAAGACACCAAATTTTAAACAAATACCGTTAAGAAAATATTTTGAGAAGAGAACAGAAGATAAGTATACCCGTTCTTCAATTCATGGAGTAAAAGGGGAATCCTATGATGCTGTCCTAATTTATGTCAAAAGCCGTACAGGGAGTACAATTACCCCCAAATTACTTATGGAAGGACTTCTTGATCAGGAGTTAATGCGTTTGGCATATGTAGCAATGACTAGACCTAGAAGATTACTTGTGCTTGCTATGCCGGAAACCAAGGGAATAAAGAATTGTGGAAGATTTCCAGAGAAATTGTGGAATTATGAAGTTTTGGAAGGTCCCTTATGAACAATAATTTGCCTGTATGTGATGGCGAGGAACACAATAAAAGATTATCTAACAATAGAGTTTGTGATAAAATCTAAATTGTAAAGGTGCATTATGACAGCCTTAGATATGGTAAGAAATATAAAATTAGTTTTGTGAAAATTTTTACGCAAATTGGGTATAACCGCAGAGCTTTAATGTGAAATTAAGATGAAGCAAAGCTTTTTTGAGAAAATTTAATTGGAAAGGAAAGAAATAGATGAAAATAACTGCAGCATTAAAAAGAGAAATGGAAACAGATATCAAGCGCTGTAATGAGCATACAGAGCGAAATGGCTCTAGATCTTTGTATAATGACTTAGTAGCGAAGTATGTGGTAATTGATCCAAATTTTGAAAAAGGTCTATCAGTAATTGGAAAAGCTACTGTTGCGGGTCAAGAATTTGATTTTCGACCAGAATTAAAAGCAATTGCAAACAAACTGCACATGTGGATTGTTCTGTATTCTGATTCAGATGAAGGCCAGAATACAGTGAAGATGCAAGTTGATGAATTAATTAAACGAGGCGAAGCTATCGGAAAAGAAGAATATCATGCAGCTTCAGGAGGTTTTCCGTTTTCGTATGTTGCTGGACCAAAATATGATATGTGGATGGCGGAGATTAATGTGTTGAGTGAAAGACACTTAAAGACCCATCCTGCTTATGAAAGTATACATACATTTTATAAACAACGATCCAATAACCCAAGCGCCTATGAGGAAATGTTAGCTCAATTAAGAGTTGTTAATACTGATAAGGAATTTTGGTTAAGCCTAAAAAATGGAGATAAAAAAGAGAGTATAAAGGAGAAATTTGATGTGACTGAAAATAATAAGGTTTTTATTGTTCACGGACACGATGAAAGTGCCAAACAGACTGTGGCACGCTTTTTAGAGCAATGTGGCTTTGAGGCAGTTATACTTCATGAACAAGCGGATGGTGGAAGGACTATTATTGAGAAAATAGAATGTTATACAGATGTGGTCTTTGCTATTATTTTGTATACACCATGTGACATTGGCAGGGCTAAAGAAGAGAAGAAAGGTAAAGCAAGAGCTCGCCAAAATGTAGTATTTGAACATGGTTATCTTATTGGAAAATTGGGTCGTAATAGAGTTTGCGCCTTGGTAAAAGATGGAGTAGAAACCCCGGGGGATATTTCTGGTGTTGTTTATAAGAATATGGATTCCGCTGGAGCGTGGAAAACCGGAATATTGAAAGAAATGAAAGATATTGGGATTGCAGTTGATGCAAGTAAATTATTGTGAGTGAATATAAACGGGGAATAAATTAATGAAGTGGCTACAAATATCGGATTTGCATTTTGGGTATGATGGTTATAATGCAGAGCAGTTAAGACACAATCTTATTGAATTTGTGAAGCAAGTTGGTCAAATAGACTTTGTTTTAATTTCCGGAGATTGTATGTATTGTAACGAAGATGAGGGCAGTGTTGATTTTATATTAGAACTTGGACGAGCTTGCAATTGCTCAAATGAAAATATATTTATTTGTCCTGGAAACCATGATATAAATCTTGAAAATCGAGACATTGTTCTATTTGAATTTGATGGAGACAAGCAGCAATATGAGGCGTTGTCAAAATTTGGATATGAGAAATTTAGAAAGATTTTTGAGAAAGTTACGGGAAAAGATTATTTGCCTTATCATGTAATAGAAAGACATATTGGAAAAGAAAAGTTTAGAATAGTAACTGTTGATTCGTGTTTATTTTTGAATGGAAGAGCTAGTCAACACAATTTGTCAATAGTTTGGACTGAACTGGAAAAATTGGTGCAGCAAATAAAAAACGATGAGTATATTAATATTTTGACCATGCATCATAGTTTAGATTGCTTTGAGCCAAATAGTAGGGAGCGATTTAGAAAGTGGATTGAGGATAATTATATCGATTTAGTATTTTGTGGACATAGTGTTGTTAATGAGGTAAATATTGATATTAGTACAAAAAGTCATATACAGCAATTTTATTCAGGAATGGTGCCTTTAGAGGATAATCTAACGCCCAATTTTTGGATTTGTCAGTATGAAGCAGGATCGTCTGTTGTAGAAATGAGTTTATATACTTACGATCAGAAAGGAACAGTATTTAAATCTTGTTTATGGAATGGCGATTCTTATCATTACCAGATTTTAAGAAAGCGAGAAAATAGTTCTAGTTTCTTGAAAAAACCAGAAGATGTTATAAAAACAAGGAAAGGAAGTATAAAGGAAGAAAAATTACTTTTTAAAAAGATGAGCTCATATTGTAAAGCGATAAGAAATATTTTAAACGAACCATATGATATAAATAATTCAACATTAAGGTCCGTTAGTCCTGATGGCATTTTATGCTATAACCGCCTTGCAAATAAGTTTAACTTGTTTTTCCCAGAAGCAGAGATGTTTATCTTCAGAGAGGATACAACACCGAATTTAGTTACCCACCCTAAAACGCAAGAAATACTTTATCAATTAGAATATGCTTTAGATATTATTATTGATGATTTGAATCAAAAGAAAGAATACATAGCACCTCGTGAGGAAGAGACAAAAAGGAGCAGTAAAACTAACAATAGGGTTTTTGTTGTTCATGGGCATGACGAAGGGGCAAAACAGACAGTCGCACGTTTTTTAGAACAATGTGGTTTTGTAGCAGTTATTCTTCATGAGCAAGCCGATGGTGGGCGAACTATTATTGAAAAGATTGAACAGTATGCAGATGTAGTATTCGCTATTGTGTTATACACACCGTGTGATATTGGTCGTGAAAAAAACGAAAAACGAGGAACCCCAAGGGCTAGACAAAATGTTGTGTTTGAGCATGGCTATCTTATTGCGAAATTAGGCAGAGAACGTGTCTGTGCTTTAGTAAAACAAGGTGTACAGACACCAGGAGATATCGCAGGAGTTGTTTACAAATCGATGGATTTAGCAGGTGCGTGGAAAACTGAGATTTTGAGGGAAATGAAATCAGCAGGTGTAGTTGTAGATGCAAGTAAGTTGCTATAAGAACGATAAATATTTATGCTGCATATTGTTTGATATGTTTCTGCAAACGGACATAGCACTAAAAATGCCTTTGATATGTTTCCGAGAACGGACATAGCATTTGACGTACTTCCTGTCTACTCGTGCCATGTGGAGACGGTAGTTTTGATGTCAAAGGTGAACCTGGATAAGTAAATATAGTGTAGCAGTTAAAGGACTTTCTCAGTGACTATCGTTAAAAGGTATATGAAGTCTTGCGGAAAGTCCTTTTTTGGTGCTTAAAAATAGCTAAGTGGGAACTGGTCTACTCGGTAGGGTTGACACTAGGGAATGGATAACAAAGATTTGAACCCTAGCGGGGTTCAGTTTTAATGAGAGTTTACATTTAACTTCATGTTGTTTTTGGCAATTTTTTAGCATATAAAATCATTTCAATTCATATGAAATCATATGTATTCGTTGAAACGGACGAGATTTTATGCTAATATAACAAACGAGTCAAAAGATATTCAGGAGGTTTATAGATGAGTGAAGTAATAGATGATAAATGGATCGGCATTGAAGCCGCAGCAGAATATCTAGATGTAAATAAAGATAGCATTCGAAATTGGATAAAAAAGGAATTTGGAATCCCGGCACATAAGATAGGAAAACAATGGAAGTTCAAAAAATCTGAACTTGATGAGTGGGTAAAAAGCGGTAAGAGCGCAATGGATTAAATTATGTACTAGGTGGTAAATGGCATGCAAATTGAGGCAGCATTCTCTTTGAGTGAAGAATACTATAAATTCATGAGTGATTTTGCTCAAACTTCATTTGAAGATGATAAATTATTAGGAAAATTTTATACGGATTTTACAGTCGCAAAACGAATGGTGGAAACGATAGTAGAAAATGTAAAACTAGATGTTTTTTCAAGAGACATAAAATTGATTGATCCTTTTTGTGGGGATGGAAGATTAATATCTGAGACAATTATTCAGCTTATCCAGAAGGATATCATTCATGGTAGAAAATTATATATTTCTTTATGGGACATTGATGAAGTTGCTGTAAATGTTGCAAAACAAAATGTGGAAGAAATATGTAATGCTTATCAGTTATCATACGAAATAGACGCAAAAAAATATGATGCATTTGTTGGATATCAATTAATCAAAGGTCACTATGATATCTGTGTAACTAATCCTCCTTGGAGTCTTCTTAAACCACAGAAATTATTTAATAAATCCAACAATGAAGAAGCATTGGAAGCATATCGTGTTGCGATAGAAAAATATGATGGATTTATGAAAAGTGAATTTCCTATCTCACAGCCGTCTAGAAAATTTGGAAAATGGGGTACGAATTTAGCTAGGTGTGGAACAGAAGTTGCACTAAGAACTATTAAGTTTAGCGGAGTTTGTGGGATTGTGTCACCAGCCTCATTGTTTAATGACCAAGTTTCTGGAGAGTTAAGAAAGTGGATTTTCGAAAATTATAAGGTGGCAGATATCACATATTATCCAGCTGAGTTGAAACTGTACGGGAAAGCAGACATTTCAAGTTGCACTTTCGTAGTAAGAAATGGCGTGGATCAGCAGGATTTCTTTGTGAAAACATACATTGATAAAACTGAATATAAAGAGAAGAAAATTGAAAAAGCTATTTATGAATATTTAAAAAGTAATGATTATTGTATTCCTTTGAAAACCGGACTGGCATCAATACCTGTAATGATGAAACTTGCAGTGTTACCTGCGACTTTAGAATACTGCAAACATTGTAGCATTGCTTTTACAAGAGAACTTGATGAAACGAAGGTCAGCGATAAACTGAATAAAAATGGGAAGATTGAATTTGCAAAGGGTTACATGGTTGATAGATATTCATTTGTTGGAGACGGGTTGTTTTTAAATGAAAACATAGTTCAGGCACCCGATAGCACCAATATGTATAAAATAGTTTGGAGAGATGTGTCTAGAGATTCTCAGGTAAGAAGAATTAAAGCGACTTTATTACCTCCAGGATATATATGTGGTAATTCGCTGGGGGTAATATATGGCAAAGAAGACGCTCTGCCATATATGAAAATGCTATTAGCAATAATGAATTCCCTGATATATGAATTCCAAGCTAGAAGCCTTTTAGTATCTAATCATGTTTCAGCAGGAGTGGTAAAGCAAATTCATGTGCCTGAACCAATCATAGATGATGAAATAATCAGATTGGTTGATAGTCAGTTAGCAGGCAATAATGTTGAAAGAGAGTTAGAAGTAAGGACAGCTTTACTATATAATCTTTCTTCTGATGAGTATGAAAGTGTTGTATCTTCTTTTGGAATCACAGATGAAGAAAAACAACAACTCGTTGAGAACTATAAAGATAACAATGAAAAAGGAGATATGCAAAATATGATATATAATCACTATGCATCAACTCTTAGTGAATTAGATATGCAAGTGGTCAATTGTGTTCCTCCGGGAGGAAATTGGAAAGATATTCCGGAAAGTGTTCCCTCGAAAAGACTTGAGCAAATTAGGGAAAGCTATAAGGCAGGGAAAGGGAGTAGATCAACATATTATGGACGATTACGCCCTGAAATGCCATCATATACGATTAATACTTATTTTAATCGTCCAGGGAATGGATGCCATATGCACTATGAGCAGAACAGAACGCTCTCACAAAGAGAAGCGGCTAGATTTCAGAGTTTTCCAGATGCGTTTGAATTTATTGGATCACTAGGTGCTATAAATACTCAGATTGGCAATGCGGTTCCACCTTTATTAGCATATCAAATTGCAAAAAGTATACCGTTTAAGGGACAATTTGTTGATTTGTTTTGTGGAGCTGGAGGATTAGCGCTTGGGTTCATATGGGCTGGTTGGAAACCTATTATAGGCAACGATATTGACAAGTATGCAATAGAGACGCATCGAAGAAACATTGGCGGAGAGGCAATTTGTGGTGACATAAATGATGAAGATATTCATAATACCATTGTTTCAATGGCTGTAGAAGCGAAAAAGAATAACCCGGACTTACCACTATTCGTTCTTGGTGGGCCGCCATGTCAAGGATTTTCCACCGCCAATACTCGTAGAGGTACGGAAGATTTACGGAATTGGCTATTTAAATCTTATGCAAAAGTTGTTAAAGAAATTCAACCGGATGGATTCGTTTTTGAAAATGTAAAAGGAATCTTAAACCTGGATAAGGGAAAATTCTTTGAAATGATTCAAGCTGAGTTAAAAGAGTGCGTTGAAGATATCAAAGTAAATAAAATTGGAACTGCTGATTTTGGCGTTCCACAAAGAAGGGATAGGGTAATTATTGTTGGCGGTTCATATGATTTAACACGTGATTTTCATATGGAGGCGATTTCTACCGTTCAGAAAGATGGACAGAGATCACTCTTGCCAACTGTTATTGGGACCGAGGATGCTATTGGAGATTTACCTGAACTAACACCGGGTGAAGATGGTAGTAGTTATCCTTATAAATTCCCTGCGTCAAATGCATATCAAAAGTTTATGCGTGGTGAAATTGATGCAGAAGAATACTTAAAAACTTATAAGGAATAATAGAGACTATGAAGAAAAGTCTGTAAATATGATCTTCTATGATAAGAATGGGCGATA